>ERZ791734.417-NODE-417-length-60644-cov-15.299889_pt1 | contig 60644 bp, 55 predicted proteins | sample MGYA00509953_ERZ791734 | MGnify/ENA primary metagenome ERZ791734 (study PRJEB30046, sample SAMN00792038) | human gut metagenome | study: EMG produced TPA metagenomics assembly of the A metagenome-wide association study of gut microbiota in type 2...
GAGTAATGTTATCTTACATCAGTTTGAAGGTTTACACAAACTTTGGGACACTCCCTTATGAAATCCCTTAACTTCACTGCCGAGCAGGCAATGGATGTTCTGCAGATTCCTCAGAACCGTCGAGCTTTTATACTTTCTAATCTGTAATATTATTAAATAACAGTCTAACGAAATTAAGCACAGGCAACTGCCTGTGCTTAATTAATCCTATCCTTCCTTACGGTATCTTGTGTTAAAGAAAACTTATATTTCGCGTCATTTTGCGGTGTTAGCACAACATTGGCATCTTTATCTTTATATTCATTTATTTTGAAAAACATTCTAAAGTTCATTAATTTCATCGAGCGAGTAATAAGTTGTCTCATCAAATAGCTTCAGCCCAAATGTCTGATACATTTCATTACCATTGATATCTTCATAGTTGATAGTGAATCCTTTGGGAATCCCATCACCTGTACGTTCATAGTCAGATTCAAATATTTCTATTAGATGCCCTTTCCACTTTTGAACATCTGGAGAATCGGAATATGCAACTTGAATTGTTTTCTTTTCGTTAGGTTTTAAAAGTTGAAATAAGTATTTATCAAAAATAATCACATTCAAAATAGGATAGTTACTTACATTTTCAACTGAAATGATAACATTCTCATGTTTGGGAAAAGTGGATGAATCATACATATTAAAGCATTCTGCAGTTCCAGCCACTTGACGGTTTACCCCCTCAATAATAATTAAGAATATTGGTTGAATCTCTTTTTTGTGATTTTCTCTTGCTTTATCCTTTTCAATCTCTGCAAAATATTTTGTCTGCAATGTAGCGACAATACTGACTAGAATAGTCCCCACAAACCCTAAATATGCCCCTAGAAATGAAAGCCAATCTCTTTTTTCCAAATCTACTCTAGCTGAAAAAAAACCTTTTCCTTGAAACAAAAAGTAGACACATATGTATATCCCTACCAACGCAACGGGTGTAACTAATATCCACCACTTATATTTTGAAAAGATTACCATTTTTCTTTGCTTCTTTAAATTTTTCAATAATTTTTCTCCTCGTCTTTACTCAATAGCATTAAGCGCATTCATAACCTCTTTGACGATCTTATCATCCCCACTGACGCAAAGCATTTCTTTAGTTATAATAGCCTTATAAAGCGGATTTTTCTCAATAACCCTCCAAAGGTAACGCAAGATAACAATATAATCATCAAAATCCTCTTTGACTTTATCCGCTATGTTTCTACGCCAAGCCTCTTTAAATTCCTTACCAGAATAGATATCATTTAAATCTTTGCATATATAATTTATTGCTCCACCAATACCCAAGAGCTCATTTTCAGTTGCTTTCTCCGCAATCTTTACATGAAGGAGTAAATGCTCCAAAAGATTACAATACACAAGTCTATTTGCTCTTTGATACTCATATGGATTTGCAGCTGCAAATTTACTATTACACAACATAATTGCCTTATCCTCATCAATGTGATGACAGCATAAACCTTCACTTGTACGTGTAACTTGCGGATTTTTCATCGTACAGTTTGTATCCTTAAAATAATTGTGCTTTGCAGAACCATACTTTTTAAGTAGTGTAGAAACAATATCTTGATAGCTCATATTCAACATTGACGCATAATGTGAAGAACCATCCATAGGCTTAACTTTGCTTTCAATAAAAGATATTTCATCTTCTGATAATCCATATTTTTTATACAGTTGCAAATCTATTTCATGAATAGATTTAGTCCAATCAATATCTGAGGTTTCAGTAAAATTTTGACGTGGAACATATTGCCAAGTTTCACGTGGATTGTCTTGCGTTACTTTTAGTGCACCTAAAAGTGTTCGTGCGAATTTTGTCTTAATATAGTTTAATGTTGCTTTTGCTTCAAACAATGTTTCATATTTCCCAATGCTCAAAAATGTAACAGTATGTCCTACTGTTGGTTGACCTACTACCGGTGTTGACAATACTTCTCCAATTGCGCCAGAACCATTTGATTTTGGAATGAAAACTTTATAAAAATCTATATTATCTGGCACTTTAACATACTTTCTCTTAATCCATTTAGAACACCGGATATTTTGTTCTCTTCCATAAATTTGTATATAATCCGATCCATCATCAGGTTTAATATTAAAAAACAGCTCAGGAAATGTTTCAAATATATTTGTGCCAACATCATACTTATGCCCTTTACTTGGACGCTTTATAGCCCATTCATTTTCATCATATAGCCTATCCGTAAGTTTATATAAATCTCTTGGATATACTAAATCAGAAAAAGAAACAAAATCATCTCGGTTAGACACTTTATTTACTATGGACTCAAGTTCCTTATATGGTGAGAAAAAACCAATTGGATGAAATACTTCCTTGTTATCCCAATAAGTTATTGCTATTCCCCCTTTGATGTCAACTGAAGGAAAAACTTTAGTGCTATCAGCTTCATATGAAACAACCTTATAATGTTGATTATTTAGCATTTTTTTATTCCAATCTTTAGGTGTTTTTCCAGCATTAAAAAGAAATCTTCCCGGATGAATAAAGGTACCTTTATCCCCCAATAACATCCCCATATCAATAAATAAATGGTATATAGGATCCTTTCCATTACCATTCCCCTGATTTTCGAGTTGATAAGGTGGATTACCGACAACCGCATCAAACTTCATTTCTTTCACTTCCTTTTTCCAGTAAGAGCCTTTCTGTACTCGTTTCTTGAATTGCTCCGGTTTGTTTTTAAGCATATTTACAAGATCATCACAGTAGTGAGCATTGTAAATTATATCATTATAGCCACAAAGAGTTCTTCTCGTAATTGATTTTGCCATCGGTGTATTGCAGATAACATAAACATTATCTCGAACAACCTCGTTCCAAAACAACTGACAATCTTCTGGTTCCCAATCATCATCACTCATACCTTCCATGCGCTGTTTATAAAAACTGTACGCAACATACAGAGGATAAAGACCTGTTTTAGAATTAATCTCAAGAATTTTAGCACTTTCAGCAAATACGGATTTTGTAACTTCACCACAGTCTACAAAACGCGGTTCCTCGAGACGATGTTTCTCTTTTGATGTATCATCCTCGAATTTTTCATTAAAGAAACACCAACCTCCAATAGTTTCAGACATATGCATGTTAACAACTCTCCACGGAGTAAGAACTGTTTCTTTATCTGGATTCTTGAAGTGCCGAAAAATCTCTGCTATCTGAATCACCCGCCTTGTAGGTGTTTCCCTATCAGCTGCTGCAGCAAGTTTTCTGATACGCTTTCCTGCTGCAATAAATACATCTCTGTCATAATACTTTGTGAATCTTGCGAATATTTCTTTAGTTACCCCTTTAGGCATAAACTCTTTCCAAGATTCATTATCAACAATATGCACAAAACTGTTAATATCAATGTCTTCTTCGATTGAAACGTCAGCACCATAAATCATAAGCGGCATACGAATAGAAATCCCGCGAAGAATATCAATAGCTCTTTTACGAGCCTCTTTAGCTTGTTTCTTTTTCTTGCGTATCTCTAATTCTTCAGGAGTCAGAGGCGAAGACAAATTAGATGGCTCAGTATCATCAATGTGCTCAATCTGTTCGTCGGATAATCCCTGTCCGTTAACTACAACATCCTTCTTTTTCTTAGAAGCCTTAGAAGCACCGATAATATCCTTAAGTTCATTAAACTTAGAGGCGTCAATTTCGTCAAGCTTAAGAAGCTCATCATTATAAAGAGACTCGTCCTCAAACCCGCTGTTTACAGCACGCTCAGCATAAATCTGCTTGATTTGTTCCATCATAGACTCGACGCTATACAATCTTGTTCTTGACCCAGAAATGGAAATAACCGGACAATAATTAAGGAACTCGCTCATAGCTTCTCTGCGCTTTTGCTGGCTCTTTCCCGGTTTTCGGGATAGATGTACTGTTTCTGTTAAAACTTTAAGCGTTCTGTCAGGTGCAAAATCGAAGACATAGCAGTCCGTCTTTTGTTTACCATCTATTGTTCCGGCGGACTGCACTCTGAATATTGTCTGCATATACTGTGCCGCAGAGGTAGAATAAGAACCGGAAAGCATAAGGACTGCAGTCCATTCTTTTACGGTTACACCTGTGGTCAATTTACCACAAGACAAAGTTATAGAATAATCATGCTTTTTGATGGTATTGCGAACAAGATCTAATGCATCCTTAAAGTGTTCTTCTTCATACTTGTCACCTTCTCCGGCAACATTAGCTATACCAAAGTTCTTAAATACCTCATGTTTTCTGAGAAGTTCGCTTAACGCTTTAGCTTCCTTAACCCCAGGAACCATCCACAAGGTATGGCGAAACATATCACGATATGCCTGAGTAGAATAAGGGTAACCACTATCTGTATCTTCTCTAACCATTAAATCAAGAAATGCATTAACATCATTTTCATGAACAAATTGACCTTCAATGACATTCTTAGGAATGTCGCGATTACCACTTGGACCTTTGTACCAAACACGAAAGAATTCCTTGAAATTAAACGCTTTTGTGTCATACTCATCAGAAATATATTTCTTAAGTTTCTCTCCTAAATCATAAGTAAATATATGCATTTTAGGCAAATCTGCGTAAGGATTGTGATCTCCTTTATGAGTCAAGTCCCAATCCGCCTTTTTCTTCTGCTCCATCACATAGTCCCAAGTATAGACATTTTCTTCTCCAAACTTATCAAGAAGATTAAATGGCGTGCCCGAAAGCGCAAGAACCTTTGTGTGCTCTTTCTTCAGCTCCTTAACAACATTATCACCAAGCTCAGTTTGAGTACCTTCGTGAGCTTCGTCAATAACAATTAAATCCCAATCAAGTGCAAATACAGCATTATTCTTATTGAAATTTCCGCCAACAATTTGAGATCCTCTTAAATCCTGAATAGAAGCAAAATAAATAAAATAAGTTCCATCTCTATCAAGCTTACGAATTTTCAAGTCGTTTTCGGAATCCGTTTTTTCATCAAACGTATACGAAGAATCCTTTGTTTTGCGTTCGTAATGATATTCGTGCTTTGAATTGCCTGAAAAAAATATTTTCTTAAAATCCTCGCTCCAACCATCATCAACAACCGGGCGGTGAGTAACAATAATCACTCTACGAAACTGGCTACGACGAATAACTTCAAGTGCCGTCAAAGTTTTTCCGAAACGCATTTTGGCATACCAAAGCATTTCATCATCTTTTTTGAAAATATTTAATGTTCTCTCGATAGCATTTATCTGTTCTTCTCTAAAATCAATAGCAACATCAGATATTGCTCTTACAATGTCTCCTGAAGATAAAGAGTTCCTACCTTCTTTAACAGCTTTGATAGCAGCCTTTACGGTTGCAAGATCGGTAGCAAACCATTCTTCACCCGTAGCCCCATTTGGTTGAACCTTATGCACCCCCGAGTTCATAAGAACTTTATGAACATCCTTATCTTTAAAAGAGAATACAAAACCAGAATCTTTTTTGACTGCAAGCTCAGTATACTCAAGTTTATAACTTATGCTTGCAGTCTTAGTATAACTGTCTATACGAGCCTTAGCCGCCTGATTTAAGGCTCTGCAATTAGGCACAAGCTCATTTGGCATTATGTCAGTTTTAAGTGTAGCTTCACCTACCTTCAGCATTCCTTTATGAGTTTCATAAGGCATACTGAATACATATATTAACTTGTAGCTATAAGTTTGCTCAAATCTTTCCATAATTTGCACCTTCTTTCAATACATCTATAAATGGAATGCTCTTTTTATAGTTTGTCCAATCGAATATTCTACAATAAACACCATTATGTTTAAAGACATCATTTTTTTCGCATCCTGGACATTGAATATTCTTTTTCTCTTCCATATTCTCAAATAAGTTCATTTGATGATAAGTTTCTTCAACCTCACGACAAGAATACGGAACCACGCATTTCAGCCCATCCATCTGCCAAATATTCCAAGCAATAATGTTCGCAACTTCCTTTAATAACATAATAGGTGCTTTCTCCTTAAATCTATTTTCGTAATAATCCATATAATCGTATAAAAGATTTTCACGTGCAATTAATATACTATCGCCTTGAAATTCATATCCATATACACTTTTAAGTGCCCTTATGGACCATTTAATCCAAGTAACCTTATCCATACAGTTTTCATTTACAATACGCATTTTTCTATCAAATAGTCCTATGCGTTCTTTTATTGGAATCAACTCTCCCGTTGTAGTATCATATCTGCTTATTAAGTAAGGTGCTTCTCCACAAGTTATTTCTAAACGTTTAGCATCTACATACATCTCCCATGTTTTCTTATTATTTTCAAACAAAATTTTATCTTCCGTCGTTATCCAAGTTGTTCCTTGTGGGGTGTTAAAAACATTGGCTTTACCAAACCAAGCTTCATCAACCTGATTATTCTGTTCATTACAAATCCAAGATGGAGTAAAAACCTCGGCTCTTTTTCTAATTCTTCGTTCTTGAACATCTTTTGGTTTTGCTGCACGCGGTTGAATAATATTAAAATATTGCCCCGTAATTGATTTCACTTTCATCTCTGCTTGTTCGCTATATTCATCACCATATGATTCATAATCTTTTGTACACCAAAGAATATTTTTTCGTGTAGTCTTATCTTTTAATAAAATACGTAAAATAACTGGATCAATATCAACAATATCATCTTCTACAATATCTATTTTTTTTTCAATATCTGTTCTTTTAGCTTTTTCCATATATCTAATCACTCTCATTCAGTAAAATTTCTAAGATGTCATTAACGGTACACTCCCTCGTCTCCATCTCCTCAACCTATTATATTTCTAATTCAAATATGTTCACACGCTCTTTTAATCATGTACCTTATCTGCATTTAATTTCACCAAAAATCTCATAAAACTTCCTGTCATATACAGTAGAAAATCCACTTCATTCTCATTAACTGAATCATCATGTTTAGCATGTGAATTGTTATATTTTTCATAACATTCTAAAAGCTTAAAAAACATATTAGATATTTCATTTGATATATTTTTTTCACCTATGTAAGTACCAAGAGCTTTCATTTGATTTTCAAGGGATTTATTATTGCGAAGTAATTGCTTTAAAAACAACTCTAATGCCAAACGTAAGCAGTCAATCACTTGTCTATCATATTTTCCTGTAAGTATATAATCCAAGGCTTGCCTATACTGTTCTTTTGCCTTATCATACTTTTCTAACCAATTCAATATATCAAGAACAAGAGCTTTATCAAAAAACGCATCACTATATGGAAAAAACTTATAATTATTTTCTTCGATGCATAAAACAGCATTTATCCCTGATAGTTTTATTGCCACTGCAATTCTCTGCGTGAATATATATTGTCTTTGACCATCCTCTGATGATATACTATTAGCCACCATTTCTATAATCTGAAGCCATGTATAAATATCTTGCTGATTCTTTATTTCGAGTGCTTCAAGTAGCTGATGCAATAATGATCCTTCAAATTCCGATTCCTTAACTCCTGTATATGCATAACCTATCATTTCGAATATTCTCCTCGTATAAAATTGCAAATCGCTCTCATCATATATATTACCAGCAATTGCTGAAATCAACCTGTTCTTAAACATACATAAATTGTCTTTCGACATTTTATATCCAAATCTTATTGCATATTGTTCCTTGATTTGATAAACATCTGTATAGCTGTTATCAATCTCAACTGGTCTAATCTTATTTTCCATGATATATATGTCTCCCTATATATTTTTCTCAAACATTCAGTCCCACTGACATGCTCTTTATAAAACCATATCTCATCAAATTTATTTAAAACTTAATATATATAAACTTGACTACTAGAATTTATAAATTCTTATTCTCTACTCCTAATTCTCTAACATTGTTACATTTTAATTATATCATAAGGCATCCGTTATTTCACCTATATTCATTTGTGAATATACAATAAATATCATTCATTTACACCACCCCTGCATCATCCTCTCAAAAAATAAAATCCCCTCTACCTTTTTTACATCACAGGTATGCCATCTGCGGCATACCTGCATCACTTCACTCAAACATACCCAACACATTTCCGACTTCTTCCGGCAGGCTGTCACTTTCCTCCGGTAGCGTTCGATCTGCGGTCCTATTTGTTATTTCAACATGTTCCACTTTTTGTTCTGTATCTTCCATAACATTCCCTGCACCCATTCTTCCGATTGCCATTGTCAATCTGTTATCATGGATCTGCATTTCCTGCTGCACGGTATCCACGATCTGATGCGACATTGTTTCTGCCAGTTCTGTCAGGTGCCGGAGAAAGCTTTCTTCTTCCTGTCTTTTATCCATAAACCGAAAACTGTCTAACAGCACTTTTCTGACATAAGAAGCCATGGACAAATGTCCATCTGTTCTGCCCTGCTGTATTTTATGATACAGATACCGGTCTTCTTCCTGATCAGGAAACAGCCGGAGGCTTATGGATACCTTGTCATGTTCCACAGCGTTGATTTCTTTATTCATTCCTCCACCTCTTTACCATCTGTTCCGCCAAAAACTCATATCCCTTTGCATTTGCTTTGATGTCGCAGTCATACGCCACATTACTTCGCCCCTTGGTATTGTATTTTCGGGCAATGGATGCTCCGCCTCCCACATAAATGATGTTAGTGTAATCCATGTCATAGCCAAGCTCTGTGATATTTTCCTCCAGATCATTGACAAAGTCCCTTAACAGTCCCTGAATACTCTTTACGATGTCTACCGGCAGATTGTTCACTTCTTCTGTCATTACCTTCATAATCTCGTTTTCCGGCATCTGTCTGCCATAGGTACTCTGTAACTCTGCCTGAATATGACGAATCCATTTGACGATCGCCCTTTCAATACTTGTGGATCTGCTTTCATTTGGAATACCATCTTTCACCAGTACCAGATCAACCGTCTTGCTTCCAATATCAACGATCAGATATTCTCCCTGCATGTTTTTAAGTCTTGGTGCTATGGCGGCATAACACTGCGGAAAAACAATAACCCGTTTGATATGAAGCTGATACTTTCCTCTCTCATAGCTAAAACAAACATCACTGGGTTCCTGAAGATACCGGATCAGCTTTTTCTTTTCTGCTCCATAGTTGGCAAAAGGCAGTCCCACCGCTAAGATAATCTCTGCCTTTTTCAGCCCCTGCCGTCTCATTTCTTTGGCAATGCTGGCATAGATCAACAGGCGACCTTCTTCTCCCTCCGTCATATCTTCGGAAAGACCGGAGCGCCCTTCTCCCACCTTATAATACCTCCCGGATATCCTCATGGTTCGGTCCGCCACAGAAGGCTCAACCTTCATTGCCTTGCATCCATTTTCGAACACATAATTCCTTGTTTTCACAAACTGAAAACCCAGATCTACACCTACAATAACCGTTTTTTCATCTATCTGAATCATTCTAATTTCTCCTCTCTGCATCTCCTTCAATAGAATACAAATATTTGTGCTTTTTAAGTCTCACTACTATTCATTGATCTTTTTCACAACGCCCGGCAGACGCTGATATCTGCCGGACATCTCTCCTTACTTTACCTCCAATATTCCGCCTTTCTTTTCCCCAACATAAACCGTCAAGATTTCCTCAATCTTTTCCCACGATGTGATCTGCAGCCATTCATATTTCAGATAGACATGATACAGTTCATCCAACAGATCTTCTGCCTGCAGTCCTGCTTCCACAATCTCCTCTCCGATATCTTCCTTATACAGGAAATATTCGATCAGATTCTCGTAGAAGCAGATCTTATTACAGCTATCGTAAATTTCCCGGTTGGTGCCGGAGAGCATCTGATATTTGAATAAAGAATGTTCTCTCTGCACTTTCCGTAGAAATCCTTGTTCCTTTTCTCCACATTCTTTTCTACGCAACACTGCCATCCTCCTCAACATATTCGCCCTCGATCTCGGTCATATCCTCTGCCAGTTCTGACTTGATGGTTTCATCACTGGCAATAGCCCGCAGACACTCTGTTTTCAACGGTGCAAACTTCAATACCTTCTTGATCGCTGTTTTCTTTGCCATGGACTCAAAGTCTGTCTTCCAGGGAGAGAATCCATCATAAGAAGGAGAATACCGTTCGGCATGAGCAATGACAGCTTCCTTATTCAAGACCTCAAAGCCATAACCTCCATTGGTCAGCTTAAACAATGCATATACATACATCATCTCGCCTCTCCCTTCCATTGCCGGAATGTGGCGAAGTTTGCTTTCCAGACCAAGCTCATACTCAAAGTGATCATTCTCACGGACGATATGTGCCTGAATGGTCTGCACATTGTCATTTCGGTACACCAGATCGATCATCCCTTTGTAACCGATCTGAAACTGACACTCTACAACTCCCTTCTTTTTATTTTTATACGGGATCAGAGACGCCTGTCCCAGTGGAGTATTCGGTTCCAGCCCAAGCTGTGCAGCATTCATCAGAGCTGCAATAAATGACATCGGCGTACACTGTGCCAATGCCGGTGTATTATTTACTGCCGTCAGTGCCATTCTTACAAAACGCTCCGGTGTCAGGACTGAGGGCAGTGCCCGCTTGATCTCCGGTTCCAGTGCTTTGATCATATCCACAATAGACATGTTTTTGGTCAGTTTTACTCCGTCACTTTTCTTTGTTGTTGCGGCAACCTCTGCTTTTGCCGCCAGTTCTTCCTTAAAATCCATAATGTCCTCCTTTCTATGCCGCCGTCCTTACCAGAAATCTCCGGCTGGCAGTCTGATTACAGAACCGCTGATATACCTCCGGCATCTCCTGTTTCAGCCGCTTCGCATCCAGCCGGTTACTGATACTCCTTTTCCAACTGACAAGGAAGTGGTCATTTTCCGCCACTTCCGCTTCCTTCATAAATATCTTGACCTCCTGCTCAATCTGCAGCTTTTCTGTTTTCAGCTTGTCCATCAACTGATCGATCTCCTGTCTCCGCTGCAGCTTTTCATCAAATCCCAATAAAGGAACACACAGATCTTCCCGGCTGTCCTTGAAATAGCTGTTGATAAAGTCATTCGCTGCCACTGATCCGTCCGGCTCCGGCATAACACCTGCCTTTACGTGATCCTGCCAGAAGTTCTGTTCCAGCCGGATCAGATTCCGGATCACTTCCTCATCCCTTTCGATCCGGACAAACTTAAACTCTCTGCCGTAAATGACTACGGCAATATACCAGGCTTTGGCATTCAGGACAGCCATATAGTGATAACACTGCGCCAGATAATGTGCCGGTACTTTCCCGTCCTTCCATTTATCCGCAGAATAGGGGGACGCTGTTTTGCATTCCAGTCCGATCAATCCGTTTTCCTTTCCTACGATCAGACGATCCACATCTGCCAGCATAAACGGATACTCCGGATGCACATACATGTTATTACTGCGTCTTACTTTCAATCCGGTTTCCTCACAGAATCTTTCTGCCACATACTGCTCCAGATCCCTGCCAAGACGCATTGCCTCGTTGTCCCGGTCCTGCTCCGGGATCACTTCTGTCATCTTATCCATATAGACATCAATCAAACTCACATACGGATTCAATCCGCACACTGCTCCGGCATCGGATCCCCCGATTCCCTGCTTACGGAGTGTCAGCCATTCCTCTCTTGTCATGTCTTTTGTTTTAGCCAATATCTTACACATAATGATCACGCTTCCTTTCCACTGTCAGATGTGATATAAATCTCTTTCGTCTCCAGACTGTATCCGTAAACAGAGTCCGACAGGTACTCTTCCTCTGTCACACAATCCTTATTTACATTTTTTACCATTTCCTGCAGCTCTTCCGGGCTCATTCCCAGATCCTGCGGCATAACGATCGCTTCATGTACAGAGCTCGGAAGAATATACAGACTGTCACACTGCAGGATCCGGCACATTTCCTCCAATACGTCCGGATAAAGGACACTGCCAAAGCCATTGATCTTTTTCCGGTTCGTCACCATATACATCCTCTGCAACTGTCTTCCTTCGCATTCTTCTGAAATATCTCCCGGCGAGATCATATCTTTTCCCATAAGTGACTGCATCATATCCGCAAGGGAAGTTTTCATCACCGGCATTCTGCGTCGCATATTTTTCCGGGCGATCTCAAACAGCTTTTCCTCCGTAATGCCCCATCTTTCCAGAAGTCCGTTGCTGACTCTCATGCTGGAAAACCCATCCCAGCTCTCCTTCACTACAATCCTGTAGATCACGGCAAAATCAAGAAAATCCCGGTGTGGGATCTCCTTCAGAAGCTCCCGGTTCTTTTCCCGGTTGATCACCGTAAATATGAGCCTTTCCTTTATCTCTTCCAATACATTGACATCCCCGATCAGATTCACAGTTATTTCATTGCCCGTCATTTTATACTGCTCCTTCATATCCTGTGCCAGAACCTCCAGACCGGTTCCCCTTTTGTATGCTTCATAAAGCTTCTTGCCGTAAAAAACCGGCGACTGCTGTTTCTCTCCGGTCTTATCAAAAATCCGGAACGTCTCCACATTTCCCAGATTCACCTTCTGCACAGTCTGTGTGCCGATCTCATAATTTTCTCCGAAAATGCTCCTCAACTGATTCAACAGTTCCTCCCGAAATTCCCTGTAATTCATTGCCATAATAAACCTCCATTCCATTTCCATAATTCCATAAAAAATGGACACTCCTTTTATCAGAGTGTCCTGTGTGATCGTGATATTTTCTTTTTGTGATAAGTTTTTGATATAGAGATACCCCCCTAAACAACCGATAATTACTAAGCTGCCATAACCAGCCGGTACGCTTTATCGGTCAGAGGATTTCCTTCCATTGTCTTATTAAAAAGGTTCTCCTGATAGTTCCTGGTCCGGCGGATCGGTGCTGCATGTGTCGCAAAATCCGAAACCGCATTGATAAACCGGTATCCATTTTTCCGCAACCCCTGCAGATCCGGCGCATCGAAATATCTGGTTGCAACATCCTTCCGCAGCCGCAGGATATTTTTCTCTGTCGTCTCGGAAGCATCATCTGCAATCGGGAGCAGTTCTTTAATAAACTCGTCCACGGCGGCATCTGTCAGACGCTTTCGGGACAGATCCTCAAAGCCCTTTCCAAGCTCATTCATGTAGTCTTCCGCCATAAAAAGTGTTTCTCTGGCATCCTCCAGCTTTGCTGCAATATCTCCGGTATGATGAATGCTCCAGCTACGATCCGCTGTATCCAGTGCAAGATTCAGCGTGTTATTGCATACCACACGGATCGGTGTCATTGCGATCTTGATCGCTCCGGATCCATCGTGTGTATTACTGAACACAAGGTACGGCAATATCTGTTCTCCCTGAATGATATACCTAGTAGGCAGCTTTGCCAGGATCCATGTCTTTCGTCCTCCCATTAAACTTCCCGCTGTTTCATAACGAACACCATCTCCCAGCAGGGCATCTGTAAAGGCGAAGGCGTCCCTGTTCTGTACTACCTTATACCGGCTGGTGACCACCCCCAGGATACTGCCATCCTGCTGACGGACATTTGCAAAGTATCCCGGCACCTTGACACCATCCTGTGTAAAGACCGGTTTCTGCACCACATTCCAGTCCAGCCCTGCAGCGATCAACGCTTCTCTGGAATCCGGTGCCTCTTCCACCATTGTTCCAAGACCATGCCAAGGTCGTTCTCTTCCTACGAACATCATTGTTTCAAGTTCTGCTGACATAATATGTCACTCTCCTTTCCGCTCTTTTGAGCATAAAAAAAGACAGACCACTATGATCTGTCCATTGATTTCATTGTTATAATATATGATTGTTTATCCATACATTGACATAATAGGGGGCTTTGTATGTTCCTCCCTCGGTCGTTTTCTATGTTACGGGCGCAAGCCGATGCTATTCTTCCCCTGCCACTGTTATAATATATGCTTCAGGAAATGAAAACTGACAAGACACATAGATGACAATGAATAGTCCAACACTTTATCGCATATATTAATATATACAAAGAAGCTTCCTGTATAATTTTATCATTTTATAAGTTCAAGAATTTATTCACTAGCTTGTTCTATTGCCATTTTAATTACACATATCAGCTTAGTAGGCACTGTCCATGTCACACAGCACAAGTTAATTTCCTCTATCGTTCCACAACAAACACCCTTTCCAAGCAACAAGTCTATATACTCCAATGTTTTCCTAACTTTTTCATTATTCTATCGTTATAATTTAAACATATCATTCCAATCATTCGCTTGCTTTAATTTTACATATAACAAGGTAACGATCACAATTTAATTTTTAGTATAATTTTCCATCTTTTAATCCCCGACCAATCACATTATTTCAGCGAATAAACATTATAATAAACTATTATTACTTACAAGGAGTGAACAACGATGTTTGATGATTATCCAGCCATTTTACTGCCAGAAGAGGTTTCTGAAATTCTTCGAATAGGTATGAACGAAATGTACAAAATATTAAATAACGGTCAACTGTCCGCTTATCGAGTAGGAAGATCATGGCGAATTCCTAAAGAAAATCTTATCAACTATATACAATCGCAAACATTTTAAATTGTTTATCAGGCTACTACGATTGTAGCCTGATTCATTTTTAGTCAAACACTACATCATATGGTACTCTGCATCTTTTTCCATTTTTATTAATGTAATATGTATAATAAGAAAATGTTTGTGCAATTTCATACAATGTAGTGTTTTTATTTTTATATTTCATCCCAGTATAAACATTTACACTTCCAATCAAAATATGAAAATGCGGTTTCATTGTATTCTCATGCATCACGTAAATATACGGAAACCCTCCTAACTCTATCCTAAGAACTTGTTGTAATGCCTGCTCTACCATCTGCAGATCATTCTCTCCCTCCAAATATGGGTATGACACAATCATGTGATAAACTAAACTACCACTATTTTTCCCATAATAGCAAGCAATATTTTCAAATTGCTGCGCAATCAACTCCACATTCTGATATAAATATAATCCGCCCGAGCCACTAATATGATGAATTATTTTTTGTGAATTTAACATATACTTTATTAAATGCATCACATCTGCAACCTGATCATAAGCATTCGAACACATTTTAATAATAGCCATAACTATTTCCCACCTTTTCTGCTATAGTCTCTATCTTAATGAGAGCTTCTTTTTTATTGTCGATTTTACACTTTAATTGTTCTAAATCCTCTAAAATTTCTGATTTACACACCACTTCATTCACTGTATAATTTCCATAAAGCGCTTTATATAATATAAATGCTGAAAGATTCTGACCCGTTTGTTCAGCCATTTCCTGTAACTTATTTTTTATTTCAGGTGTCGCCTTTATACTAATAACCTGTGTTTTTCTTTGCATATTCTTTTGTTTCATAATTTTTCCCCTTTCAGTATATCATTTCTTCTGACAACTTTAGCAAGGAAGGACTTTGTATTACAATTACATTTTCCTTGCTTCATTATTATGTTCTAAAATTATAATTCTTTATATTTCATTATAATGCATTATTCTCCACCTCTATCGAGTTATATAGATTCCTTTGAATTCAATATTTTTTCAAAAGTATTCACTGTGCGAACCTTTGCCTCATCACTAACATGTGCGTAAATATCCATAGTTGTGGTGATTGTCGAATGCCCCAACAACTCTTGAATTACTTTCGGGGATTCCCCCGCATTCAGCAACATGCTTGCAAAGCTGTGTCGCAAATCATGAAATCGAATCGAATGAATCCGATATTTATCCAAAAAAGCATGGTATCGCTTCATGAAGGTTCTTTGATCCACATAGGTCCCATTGTTACGGGCAAAAACCAGATCGTTATCCTCGTAAATCAGCTTATACTTTTCTTTTATTTTATTTTGTCTTTCCCTCTGTAACTTTAAAGCATCAATAGCGACATCCGACAAAGGGATGATTCTCCGACTCTTCTCAGTTTTAGGCGGTAGAATTTTGTACACATATTTCGGATCCTTTTTGTCTTTACTTTCTTTCCCCAAAGCGGTCTCGATCCGGCAGAGACTCCCTTCGATATGAAGTACCCTTCTCTCAAAATCGACATTTTCCCACTTTAACGCCATCGCCTCCCCTTTGCGCAATCCTGTAAAAAGAACCACAACAATGATAGGATACAATTCTTCATCTCTTGCCTCGTTTAAAATTGTCCGAATTTCCTCAATGGTCAAGACAGATGCTTGAAAAGTTCTTTTCTTTGGCAATGTTGTCAAACGATTCACATTCTCCCGAATCAAATGCAGTTTTTCTGCCTGTGCCAATGCTGCGTTCACAATGACCTGTAGATGCTTCACCGTTTTCACATTATAACCCTCTTTAAGCTTTTCATTATAGAATCGCTGCAATTCATTTGCAGTAAGCTTACCAAGTGCTATGTTATCAATCATTGAACCTTTTATATGTTTGGTAAAATATCGCCAATACGTGTTGTAGGTTGTCTCTTTAATCTCATTTCGTTTATAGTTCATTAAATAATATTTAACCCATTCACCTAGCATTTTAGGTACTTCACAGTTTCTTTCAATCTGACTCTGTATCTGCATTTCCCTTTCTTTCAATTTTTTTCGAACTTCCGCTTGTGTCTTTCCATATACAAAATGCCGGCGAGGTACTGGTGCCTCGTCGTAATACGCACCGCACCAACGACCGTCCTTTCTCCTGTATATTGTTCCTTCACCGTTACTTCTTTTCATGATATCCCTCCATAAAAAAGAGCCGTTCAAACTGAAACGACTCTTAATAAATCATATATTATTTTCTGTGTTATTTCTGATCCACGCCTCCAGACTCTCCTTCGGAATCAATCTTCTGTTTCCCAGTTTCAAACTGGGAATTCGGTTTTCCTTAACTAGTTGGTACATGAAACTCCGGCTGACCCCTAAAACTTCAGCCGCCTCTGTTACACTAAATGTTATCCTGTCCATATATGTATGTACTCCTTTTATTTTATTTCCATATTTTTTCTATGGATTACTCTGGAGTTCATCGATTATTATTTTTCTATAATTTCAATCTTAAACACATCTGCCCCCTTTTTCTTCATATTATATGGTAAATCAGATATTTTCATAAAAAGATTAAAATCTTTTTCCGAGATAGTCCTATCATTTTTATTCAATGCATTCACTGCTTTCCTGATCTTGGCATCGTCTTCTCCATCGTAATTCTGCTTGATCTTTGCAAAATATAACAAATCCTCTTTCAGATCCGGCTTTAATTGTTTCATATTCTCTTCTTTGGACAATTCTTTTCCAACGTATCCTTGACTTGTCAAAATTTCGATAATTTGGTCTCTGTGCATTTCGTCCAGTTCCTCTTTTGACTCTTGAATAGCCATCGACACCTTTTCTTCATTAATACCTAGCCAGGAAGCCTGCTGTTTGACAAACGCATCTTCGTCCTCCGATATTTTTTGTAGCATTTCCTGATAAAAAACCATAAGTGTACGAAAACGTTTTAACGAAAAACTGTTTACAGCATATAGACCACCGATGGGGTACAGTAATTTTTTGGCATAATCAGACATCCTGTTCCCTGTTACAATACTCTCTAAAATTGTTTGCTGAATATAAAACGGAAAGTACACTTGTTGATTGTTTTGTTGTGGGATTTTTCCATATGCTATAAAGTTTTTGACAAATGGAAACACATAATCCTCGCTTGAGAAGTCCTGAAACATTTGATTCAAATAAACCGCCTGTTCGTCATAAAATTTTAGAACCTGCCGCACATAACGCAATCGCCTTTCGAAATATCTCCTGTCTCGTTTGCATATGTAAACGAGCAAATTCTGCCCATCAGGTCTTTTCCTGCCAAGCATCTGCACAAAAGTTTCCTCCGTATCTGCCATGATAACAATATTTCGTAATTCCTCATCTTTAATAGAAATACCATTATCAATAACAGCCGTGGCAATTAGAATACGTTTTTTTGTATAATTATCCTTTGTAATCTCATCTATAATCTCCTTGCTATCCTCATCTAAAGCATATTTTGCATCGATGTAACCGACATCAGCCTGATTTGCTACCCGTTCCTTAATTTCATTACACAAAGTTTTTCCCGCTTCAATCGAATCTGTAAAAATCAGCCATTTCTCCGCATGAGAAGAATCCGTTACTATGTTTTTCATTTCCTCTTTTGTATTAAAGTATTTTAGTCGAATATACGAATAATCTCGTTCAACATTTATTGATTTAGTCTGAACTTTACCGCGATGTAAATATTGATATCTGAATGAACTCCAAAAATACCGTTTATTGATGAACTCCTCCATGTTTTGCATCGTTGCCGACATATAAATCTGCAATTTGTTCACAAAAGCAACCCGTAATAAATCATACGACAGCTCGGTATATGTATTGAACGAACTGTCTGCGAAAAAGTAATGGCTTTCATCACATACCAAAACCGAATACTTCTGAAGGCTGTTGACAGCGAATACCGCACCTGATCTTAATATCATTTTTTCATACTGTTGGTATGTATCAATTGTAATGTATCGATCAATTGAACTCATTCCATTACCCTGTAACAAATACTCATTTTTGATATCATCAAGCTCCTCCTGTAATTGTTCCTTTAACACTTTTCGATTCACTAGATATAACATTCTGCCCCCCTTCTGCATTATATAAGGTAACAAAATTTTCAATATAAACGTCGTCTTTCCAATACCGGTTGGTGCTGTAATAAGCACAATGTCATCATCTTTCCAATTCTGGTATTCCTCACCAATTTGATCTGCAAGATATTTCATGTGGTTTCCTCCCCCTTTTGAATTAGCACGTTATAATCTATGCAAAGCATAAATTTTTCGGAAATTGATATATAAAAACCTTTCCAATTTCCAAATTTCAGTCTTTTGCCAAACCCCGCATATATCTGTCTCTTTCACCATTTTATCATAGCCGCCAATTTTGCGAAATATAAAAATGGAAATGGAGCTTTTTCCATTTTCCAATCCAATTTTTCACAACCGGCAGCCATCTTTTCACCCTCTGATAAGAAGATCCTCTGTTCCTGCTTTCCTCCTTTCATTCCCGTTGATGTCAGCGTTGATGTCAAATCGTTATTTTCCACTCTGTTCCAAAGACAAATCCAAAATCAAAAAAAGCTCCAAGCCCTTATAAACAAAGGGTTTGAAGCTTATTATGCGGATGACAGGACTTGAACCTGCACGCCTCGCGGCACAAGAACCTAAATCTTGCATGTCTGCCAATTCCATCACATCCGCAGTTATATAAAAGGAATCTGCCACATCTATGACAGATCCTGTTTATTCTATCATTCCCATAGAGGGTTGTCAAACATAAACCGCACCGATCACGCCTCCGTACCATTCCTATTTTCCCTGGAACGCCCAGAACTTATTGAGTACAAAGTTGATCGGCACGCCGATGATCGAGTTGATCAGCGGGGCAATGTATTTGGAGATGTGGAGTACATCGATCCACAGATATGACAGCACGTTGCTCAGAATAATTCCGGTGAATGCGTAGGACAGATACATCTTGATCAGTGCCTGCAAAAGCTCCTTCCATGAGGTTCCCTCCATGTTAAATACCAGCTTGTTGTTCCAATAAAATGACCACAGCACACTGAGAATAAACGCCACGGTGTTGGCTATGATGTAATCCCAGCGCTGGAATATGTGCGCATGTCCCAGCAGGAACAGGGTTGCAACATTGATCACATAGGATACGACTGTATTGGTGACACCTACGATCCCGAATTTAATAAACTGGATCAGCAGCTCCATCTTCGTCTGTTTCTTTTCTGTCATCTCTTTTCCCCCGTATTGTTATATTCTGCTTCTCATTACTCTGCAGAATTTCTATTCTTATTCTTGTCTAATCCCCGCAGGGTCTATTTCTTATAAATGCTGTCGGTCAGGAATGTAATTTTCATCTTCTCCTGCAGTCGGTTCAGCTCTGCGGCGATCAGCTCGTTGCGCTCCTTGAGCTGCTCTGCGGAGAAGTCATATTCCAGACCGCTGTTGACGTAGTTGCCATGGTTTCGGATATCATAGCCATCCAGCCCGGCAATGACAACCTGCGGCATCCCGATGTGCAGCAGGAAATGCAGGCACATCAGACCGGAGTTTTCCATGATCGCCGGTTCCTGGGAAGAATAGCTTGCGAAGTTTAACATGTATTCGTAGTCCTTTGCCTCGCGCAGATTGGAGGTGATGATCTTTCTGACGGAATCATCGGTAATGTTTTTGTAGCGGCGCATATGGCAGATGAACGCATAATCACAGGCAAAGTCAGCCGGAACGAAGTTCAGCCCGATCACGACCGGATTCTTTTCGCGGATGTATTCCTCGACCTGCGCTTTCTGCTGCATCAGGCTCTTGCCCGATCCCAGAAGAAGCACCTCTCTGCCCGAAAGCTCCTGCTCCAGCTTCTCGACAGCCTCACGGTCGTCGATATAATTTTCCTGATACTGCTTGTAAATCGCCTCAGCCTTGTCCTTATTGTAAAGAGCCTTGTCCTCCTTCGGGATCGACTTTAAGATCTCATTGTAGGATTTGACGGTCAGTGTTCCCTTGGATGCGAAGTAGATCGCATAGTTCGGGTGGCAGCCGTTGGCGGCAGACAGATACAGCGGCAGGGAATATCCCCAGAAATGCTCCCGGTAAATGTCGTTGAGATACTCGTCAATGATCTCAAGCATCGGCTCAATGCGGTACTGCTTGTCGAAGTTCTCGTTCATGTACTCGGCGAAAAGCTCCAGATTCAGATTGCCGGCGCCACGTCCCATACCAAACACGCAGGCGTCCAGAATGATGTCGCGGTGCAGATGCATTTCCGTAAAGGCGGAGGCATTGCCCATCGCCTGCTGCATGTTGTTGTGGGAATGATACCCGAGCATAATGTCCTCCCGCAGATTATGATCGGCAATCTGCGCCAGACGGACAAAGTCCTTTTTCTTGATCAGACCGAAGCTGTCCACAATATAAAATGCCTTGATCGGGAGCCGGTTGAACTTCTCGATCAGCGCGATAAATTCACTGTCGGTATAATTGTCGGTTCCCACTGCCTGCGCAAAGACATCGTAGCCCAGCTTTTCCAGCTCCTGAATGTAATTGTACGCCTCCTCGATCTTGCTTTTCTTGAAGATCACACGGAATACATCAAAGCCGTCCGGCACGCGTTTTCCAAGCTTCTCTAACGGGATCGGCCGCCCCATATCGATCATGCCGACATAATGGGTGTCGGGATTCTTCGGTGCGATCATATCCCGCACGCTGTCGTTGCCGTCAAACAGTGAATAATCCTTGCTGTATTCGCATTCTCTGACGAAACCAATCTCGAAGTATTCAATCCCCGCGAGAACAATCTTCTTGCCAATATTGAAAATGGCATCTCTTCCAAAATGCCAATCATTGACATAACCGCCGTCACGCAGTGTACAATCCAGTAAATTTATCCTGCTCATCTAAAATGCCCCCTTTGCATCTATTGCAGCAATTCGCTGATCTTCCGGACACAGTTGGTGTCCTCATGGGATTCCTCCCCGATATAAACCGCCCGGCTCCCGTACTTATGTGCCATGACGATATCACTCGCATAGGTGTCTCCGACCACAATGATCTCCTCCGGCTTTAAGCCCTTGTCCTGACAGATAATGTCCATCAGCAGCGGATTAGGCTTTCCGACCGAGTAGTCCACCTTTCGTCCAAGGCTTCCCTCCAGCGCGCCGACCATCGCACCACAGCCCGGCATACGCTTCGCATTCTCGCCCGGATAATGATGCTCGAGATTACAGGCAATGATCTTGTCCGCCCGCAGTGCTACCTGCAACGCATCCGTCAGCTTCTGATAATTGAAATCCATATCATAGCCCACGATCACAACCTCCGCATGATCGGAAACCGTAACACCGAGCCCTGCAAACTCCTCTGCCAGCGCATCGCTTCCCATAATGTATACGGTCTTGTAGCCCATCTGATGTGCATAAAGCGCTGCGGCATAGCTGCCGGTATAAACCTCCTCATAGCTGCAGGCAAGTCCCATGCCGGTCAGCTTCTCCCAGATCTGTTTTCTTGTTTTGGTCGAATTGTTTGTCATGAAGTAAACCTGCTTGCCAAGCTCACGGCACCGGCGTACTACCTCATCCGCCCCCGGTATCAGCTTACTTCCATAGTAGATCGTGCCGTCCAGATCAAACAAAACGGCACGAATATTTTTATCTTCTATATATTTCATTATTTATTTCCTGTCTTATCCTTGTCAAAGTTAATGCGCTCCTCCTCAATTACAAGCGGACGCTTCATCATGCGCTTATTGATGCTGAGCACATACTCACCCAGAAATCCGATAAAGAATAGCTGAACCGATCCAAGGATGCATACGGCTAACAGGATTGGGGTCATACCGGCCACAAAGCGGTCCCAGTAAACAAGCTTTAAAATCAGATATACAAAGGCGACCACAAGGCTGATCGCGGACATGATAAAGCCCACGATCGTTGCCAGACGAAGACCCGCCTTCGTGTATGAGGTAAAGCTGAGCATCGCTGCATCGTAAAGAGTGAACCAGTTGTTGTGCGTCTTGCCGGCGCGGCGCTTCTGCTGCTCATACGGCACGTCCACACGCTTATAGCCAAGCTCTGCGACGATTCCGCGCAGGAACGGTGTCGGATCGTCCAGATTGCGCAGTACATCCACAAAGCCCTTGTCGTAAAGACCAAAGCCGGTGAAATGCTCAATCTGCTCCACATCAGACATCTTCTTGATCATCTTGTAATAACAGGTGCGAAGGAAACGCATGATCTTATTTTCCTTGCTGGTCGTCTTGATCGCACAGACGATTTTAGCACCCTTCTCCCACTCCTCAACAAGACGCGGGATCATTTCCACCGGATCCTGGAAATCACAGCACAGGCAGATCGTGCAGTCACCGCTCGTCTGGCAGATTCCGTAATACGGAGAGTTGAACTGTCCGAAATTCTTTGCATTAAAGATTGCTCTGATCTTTGAATTGTCGGCACAGATTTCCCGCAGATACTCTCTGGTACGGTCTGTGGAATCGTTATCAATAAACAAAATCTCATAATCATAGGACGGCAGATTCGTTGTGATCTCACGGATCACCGCCTCACTGATCGCTTTTACATTTTCTTCCTCATTATAACAAGGTATCATTACACTAATTGTTTTCATGCTGCCTCCATTCCGACTTCATCCACGCGATCGTCTCGGTCATGCCGGTACGAAAATCTGTCTGTGGTACAAATCCGGTATCCTTTGTGAGCTCAGAGATATCGGCACACAGATACATAACCTGTCTCGCGCCATACGGGATCTCACCGAAGCCAAGCCCTGCCTCCGGGTCGATCAGATCTCTGATCTGCTCAATATATTCTTTGAGTGGGCGTGCTGTTCCGCTGCCGATGCAGTACACCTTTCCGTGCTGTCCCTTCTCGCCCAGTGCGATCATGGCTCTCGCTGCATCCCTGCTGTACAGATAATCCCACTGCTGTTCTCCTTTGGTCAGGGCAGGTGTCTGCCCGTCAAGAAGCTTTCGGATCGTGGTCGTGACCATGGTCTTATCGCTGTCGCATGGTCCGTAAATGCTTAAGATACGCGTCCACACATGGCGCAGTCCAAGCTTTTCGCATTCGATACGGCTCATCTGACCGGCACAAAGCTTCGCCATGCCGTAACCGTTCTCCGGAAATGCCGGTGTCTGCGGTGTCAGATTTCCCTCCACTCTGCCATACTCTGCCTGGGAGCCGGAGCCGACAAACGCCTCGCAGCCCATTCTCGCCGCCAGTCCTGCCGCCTCGATCGTATAACGGATATTATCCGTTTGCAGCCTCATATCATTGCGGGCATCGCCAATCGTTGCCACCCACCCGAAATGATAGAACACATCGCAGGGCGGAATGTCGGACACGTCCAGATCGCCAAGTCCCGAAAGATCACACTCCACAAGATGGACATGCGCATCCTCCGGAATCTGTGCCGCTCTCGCCGAATGCGGACGGACAATGGCATAGACTTCAATATCCTTTGCAATACATTCCCGGATCAATGCGGTGCCGATGGCTCCGGTCGGTCCGGTCACTACAATCCTTTTCATCTTCTTTCTGCCTTTCTGTTGTTTATCGTCCTACTCTACCGGCGGGATCAGAAGGTTGGCAAGCACTTCCTCCCTTGGAAGGAACGGTGCCAGATCCTCCAGCGGCGGACTCACAAGACTGCCATCCTCCAGACGCTTTGTTGCGCTCTTCGGCTCGAAGTTCTGTGTCGGTGAAACGAAGATCTCACAGAATACAGGTTCCTCCTCTGCCAGCGTCTTATCAACTGCTTTCTTCATTTCTTCGTTGCTGTGTGCCTGATAATATGTGTATCCAAATGCCTGAGAAAGCTTCTCAAACTCCGGGAATGACAGATCGCCGCTCTCCGGTCCGATTCCGACCTTGCAATGATTGCTGAACAGATTGTTCTGCGTCTGACGGATGGAATGATAGCCCTGATTGTTGATCAGGAACAGCTTGATTGGAAGCTTGTTTGTCAGTACCGTCTGCAGCTCCTGCAGATTCATCATGATACTTCCATCGCCCTCAATACAGATCGTGTCCTTACGGTCATTTGCCACACAGGCACCGATAGCTGCCGGCAGACCGTAGCCCATGCTGGCAATCGCACTGTTAATGATAAAACGTGCATCCTTCTGGATCACATAGTTATGGCTTCCCACCACGCAGGCACTTCCGTTTGAAACAACGGTCAGATTGCCCTCCGGCAGGCTTTCACTCAGATAATTGATAAATGCATATACATTGGCGTAGCTGCCATCCTCTTCCCAATGCTTCGGCAGCGTAACCGGATAATCTTTCTTCCAGTTCTGACAGCGGCTTACCCAGTCCCGTCCGGTAAATACAGGCGTCTCGCCGGATAAGGTATGATCCATTTTCTCGAAAAAATCCTTTGCGTCCGCACAGACCGGCATGTCCACATGGATCGTGGTCTTCTTAAGCTCTGCCGGATCCACATCAACGTCGATCACATACGCCTCTCTCGCCCAGGTCTTCCAATTGTAGCCGACCTGACGAATGGACAGACGGTTTCCGACAGCAAGCACAAGATCTGCATTCTGCACGGCAAAGTTGCCGGCACGGTCACCCATAATGCCACCACGGCCTACATAAAGCGGATGTGCCGTCTCGATCGCATCGATAGAATCCCAGCAGGTTGCCACCGGAATGCCAAGCTTCTCCACAACACTTCGGAATGCCTCATAGCCCTCGGAAAGCCGGATGCCATTGCCCGCATAAAGTACCGGACGTTTCGCCTGACGTACCTTTTCGATGACCTGATCGATCACACTCTGTTCTACCGAAACCGGCATCTTTGCGGAATCCTCCGCCGGATCGTAGCCTCTCAGATCGTCCGTCTCAATATAACAGCCCTGATAATTCACCGGAATGTCGATCCATACCGGACCTCTTCTTCCGGTCATTGCCAGATGATATGCCTTCTCCAACGCATAACGGATCTGCATCGGATCCTCGATCATCACGGCATATTTGCACATGCTGTCGACAGATTTTGTAATATCAAACTCCTGATCGCCCACGGCACGAAGCGGCAATCCATCCGTGAACCGGCTCATATAACGTGCTGTCGTGTCATAACGGACCTGTCCGGAGATCACGAACATCGGCACGGAATCAAGCCATCCGCCAACCACGCCGGTAATTGCATTGGTTCCGCCCGGTCCGGTGGTCACACAGAGTGCCGCCATCCTGTTATGAATGCGGGAATACGCCTCTGCCGCAATGGCACAGCCCTGCTCATGATGATTGTAAAGACAGTGCATGCCTTCCTTGTGTCCAAGTGCATCATTCAGATGCATGGCACCGCCGCCTGTCACCATAAAACAGTCTGTAATTCCATGATCTACCAAAAAATCTGCTACATAATCTGCTAATCGTTGTTTCATGCTGCCTCCATCTGACGCTCACGCTCCTGCTTCTGCGGGATGCCGGTCAAAATATATTCCTTCGGCTCTTCCTGCCATATGCTCCTTCGCCGGACAGTCCGGCTGCCGGTGCATACGATCGCTTCGCCGTATTTTACTGCTCTACTGCTTCCTTGATCTTACGAATCATATAGTCGATCATCTCATCGGTCATTCCCGGATAAACACCGATCCAGAATGTGTCCGTCATGATCTGGTCTGTCACCGGCAGATCGCCGATCACACGATAGCCCTCACCGGACTTCTTCAGCTCGCTAAAGCAAGGCTGCTTTAACATATTGCCTCCAAACAGCATACGCGTCTGCACGCCCTCCTTCTCCAGGTACTGTACCACGTTATTCTTCTCAACGCCCTCACGGCAGGTCAGAAGAAAACCAAACCAGCTTGGGTCTGAGTTCTCACAAGGCTCCGGAAGGATCAGCTTGTCCTCCACGCACTTAAGTCCCTCCTTGAGGCGGTTGAAGTTATGCTTTCTGCGCTCGACAAAGGAAGGGAATTTCTCAAGCTGTGCACAGCCGACTGCTGCCTGCATATCGGTTGCCTTGAGATTATATCCAAAATGAGAATATACATACTTATGATCATAACCGAACGGAAGCTCACCATGCTGTCCGTCAAAGCGGTGACCGCACATATTGTCGCGGCCGGACGCACAGATGCAGTCACGCCCCCAGTCACGCATGGAGCGGATGATCTTGTTTAATAACGGATCATCGGTATAAACGGCACCACCCTCTCCCATCGTCATATGATGTGGCGGATAGAAGCTTGATGTTCCGATATCTCCGATGGTGCCGGTCTGCTTTGTGACACCGTCGATCGTATAGGTGGAACCCAGCGCATCGCAGTTGTCCTCAACAAGCCAGAGATTATGCTTATCACAAAATGCCTTGACTGCGGCAAGATCAAACGGATTGCCGAGCGTATGTGCGATCATGACCGCCTTCGTCTTGTCGGAAAGTGCTGCCTCAAGCTGTGTCACATCAATGTTGTACTGAGGGATCGTCATATCCACAAATACCGGCACGGCACCGTACTGGATCATTGCTGCGATCGTTGTCGGAAATCCCGCTGCCACCGTGATCACCTCATCCCCGCGGTTGATCTTGCGGTCACCAAGAAGCGGTGAGGTCAGTGTCATAAAAGCAACCAGATTTGCAGATGATCCGGAGTTGACCAGCGCACAGTAGCGCACGCCCAGATATTCTGCGAACTTCTTCTCAAATTCATCGGTATAACGTCCGGCGGTCAGCCAGAACTCCAATGCGGAATCCACAAGATTGCACATCTCTGCATGATCGTATACACGGGATGCATACGGGATCCGGTCTCCCTCATGATACTCCTTCTTGTTGTGATATGTGTCACAGTATTCTGCGACCATTTTCAGGATTTCTTCCTTTGCCTGCTGCTCTGTCTTATTTTCGAACATACTGCCTCCATTCTATATATTCACATACATATCTCTCTAAAATTCTGTTAAAGTCAATCTCTTTGCCCCAACAGGTGTCATGTATTACTGTCTGCTCTTCGTACTATAAAACTCGTCGATCTCCCGGTCCATCTCTGCCGGAATATCACCGCCTGCCAGCCATACCTTGCTGAAGCGGCATGTCATTTCCATGCACTCCTCAATGTGCCACCGCGGTGTCCATCCAAAGACACGCTTTACCTTGCTGCAGTCTAACTTGAGGAAATTCGCCTCATGCGGTGCATTCTCCTCCGCCTGGTTCTCCCATGCGGCACCATCGCCCCAGCACTTGCAGAACAGGTCGGTCAGCTCGCCGGTCGTCACGCAGTCGCACTCATCCGGTCCCACGTTATAAAATCCTGCATAGCTCTTATCCTCATACTGCTTCTGTGCGATCAAAAGATAAACGCCAAGCGGTTCCAGTACATGCTGGAATGGTCTGGTGGAATACGGATTTCTTACGCCGATGGTATCGCCGCGCTGCATCGCACGCACGCAGTCCGGGATGATCCTGTCGTTGGCAAAGTCGCCTCCGCCGATCACATTGCCTGCTCTCGCTGTGGAGACTGCCAGATCACGGTCTGCAAAAAACGAGTTGATGTAGCTGTGTGTGACAAGCTCGGAACAGGATTTGCTGTTGGAATACGGATCAAAGCCATCAAGCGGCTCATTCTCGCGGTATCCCCACTCCCATTCTTTATTCTCATAGACCTTATCGGTCGTGACATTCAGGAAACTCTTTACGCACGGATTCTGTCTGACACATTCACAGATATTGACGGTTCCCATCACATTGGTCTCGTAGGTGTAAACCGGATCCTTATAGGAATCCCGCACGATCGGCTGTGCCGCGAGATGAAGCACGATCTCCGGCTGCGTCTTTTCAAAGACCTCCTTTAAATGGTTCAGATCACGGATATCTCCGATCACTGAATTCATATGCGGTGCCAGATCCGCCAATGAGAACAGATCCGGGTCCGTCGGCGGCTCCAGTGAGTAGCCGGTCACCTCTGCGCCCGCCTTGATCAGGATCCTGCAGAGCCAGCTTCCCTTAAAGCCTGTGTGTCCTGTTACCAGCACATGTTTTCCTTTATAAAATGATACGTCCATTTCTATATATCCTTTCCGGTTAATCGTTCCATTTCTTCCATGGTGCATTGCCGGTGCGCAGGTACTGCTCCAGCATGTCCATCTCACGCTTGTTGTCCATGCACTGCCAGAAACCGCGATGCATATAAGACATCAGCTCACCCTCCGCAGCAAGACGTTCCAACGGCTCCCTCTCCAGAATGGTATCATCTCCGTCAATGTAATCAAAGATATCCGGCTCTAATACCATATATCCTGCATTGATCGGTGCACCGTCCGAAATATTCTTCTCACGGAACGACTTCACGGCATTGTCGCCGCCAATATTTAATACGCCCTTCTGCTGCTCCTGCATAACAGCAGTCAGCGTTGCCTTCTTGCCGTGGTTTCGATGGAACTCTAACAACTTGGCAATATCGACATCACACACGCCATCCCCGTAGGTCAGCATAAATGTCTCATCCCCCACATACGGCTGAATGCGCTTCACTCTGCCACCGGTCATCGTCTCCAGTCCGGTGTCCACCACCGTCACCTTCCACGGCTCGCAGCGGTGGTCGTGTACCATCACTGTCTTCTGTCCGTTCGTATAATCAAAGGTCACATCGCTGTGATACAGGAAATAGTTTGAGAACCACTCCTTGATCATGTGCTGCTTATAGCCTGCGCAGATAATAAATTCATTAAATCCGTAGTAGGAATATTCCTTCATAATATGCCAGAGGATCGGATTGCCTCCGATCTCCACCATCGGCTTCGGCTTATACTGGGACTCCTCTGAGATACGGGTTCCCTTTCCCCCTGCTAAAAGTACAACTTTCAAATCATCACCATACCTTTCCGTTTCTATGATTGTATGAGTACCAGAATCTGCCTCAGATAACAGAGTATTGGTACAATAAACAGCAGTGCGATAAACAGCGCATACACAACCCCATATATGTCATACGCAATGCTTCCAAGCACGCCTTCTGTCTTTTGATCCTGCTTTACGATTCCCTTCTTGAACAGATACCGGCCTGCCACGCAGATAAGCAGCGTGATCAGCGAAATGACCAGTCCCGGCGTTCTGCCGCTTGGGCGGTATTTTAATACGATATTGTCACTCCCCTGTTCTACAGGAATAGAAAGCATTCCATCGATCGAACCGATCTCAACCTTCTTACCATTGACCTTGCAGCTCCATCCTTTATCATAGGAAATAGGAAGGAACACATTACTCTTCGTCACATTCTCCAGCTTAAGCTTCACGCCGCTGTTCTTCTGCTTCAGCGTTGTGATCTTCGGATTCTGATCCTGAATCTCCTTTACCGCCCCGGTCAGAAGATCATAGTCAAGCCAGCCGATATGAAGCTGGGAAAGATCCGCCTCGCCGTTAAATTCAACCGAAACGCTCTCATTTTCAAAGCTTCCAAGGCAGATCAGACCATTGCCAAAGTCCACCGGATAGCTGGTATTTTCGGAAGAATCAGAATTTGGAATATATACCTCCTGACCGTTGACCGTGATAGTCTCCTGCAGATCCGTGTTGTTCGTGCCATAAAAATATAACACCTTACGCCCACCGGTCACATTCGTCTCATAGGTAAGATCCGTCGTATCAAGTTCGCCGGTCACATCCCGGATCAACGTCTCATTGCTTCCTGTGATTGCTGAAAACAGACTGTTCTGAGTACTGAACAGATCGCTGCCCGCAGATAATTCATAGGTATCCGTACCAATGGCAAACGGCAGCTCCAGATTATTCTTGTAAAGTCCGATCTGATCTCCGTTATAGCCCTCCACGTTCTCGCACAGAGAATACATGCTCTCCGGGAGATTACGGTAGCTTAGATCATATTGGATATGTAACAGCGTATCGGAAAAGATCGTTCCGCCGGCATCCAAAAGCTGTGTCCAGTTGATGGAATAGCCGAGTGCCGCAAAGTTCGGCTGCAGATCCGGATTGATCACATGCCAGTAATTTGAAATCGCTTCCTGTCCCATGACAAGTGCATAATCAATATGATCGATCTTATAATCGGTATTCTTGATTCGTTCAAAGTCTTTGATATCTGTCGTAACGCTCTTGCCTGCGTTATTGGCAGCCTCCAGATATTCGGAGGAAAATACGGTTGCATTCTCCTTGTTGGTTGCAAAGCAGATGACCGAGGTGGCAACAAGCTGCGCACACATCAGCACCAGCACTGCCGTCTTGCGCTTGTGACTCTTTAAGATAAACAGGTACAGACCTGCAAAAACTGCCTCGATCACGAGACATAAAAATCCATCACCAAGTGTCGCATAGGAAGAATGACCGCAATATGCCGCGTATGCTTTGTAGATAACTCTGCCCGCGATCAGCGCTGCAGCGAGACAGACACAGGCGATACAAAGGCTGCGGAACACATCCTCCTTCTGCGTCTCGTCCTTCTCGCGATGATCCTGATATAACAATGCCGCAAAATCGATCAACACAAAGGATACCACATAGATAAAGCGAACCGGCCAGCTTGCTCTGCTGCCGCCATGCCACAAAAGCTCCACCGAAGGAATGATCATGGATACAAGCATCAACAAAGTCAGGATCATATGCCCCTTATACTTCCGGCGCTCCCCCTTCTGTCCATTCCCCACAACAAAGAAGCCAATAATACATGCAAACGGCAGTGCCATGTTGACGCACATGCGGCGGACCATACTCCACTCGTAGCCGCTCCACTGTGCCTGCAGTGCCGTTGCATAAGTTGCCAGATAATCTCCGTCACCGCTTCGTGGTGCCTCAGCAATACTGCGAAGTGCCGGGATCACGACCACTGCGCTTAAAAGCAGGGAGACGAGCACGGATACGCCGAGCCGGAGAATCCACCGCTTCTTCTCTTCCTTCTCTTTTGCAGAATCGACAAAGGTGCGGATTCCTGAGGATAACAGAATAAAAAGCAATGTAATACAGCCGGTATAAACATCCACCATCATCGCCAGCGTAAATACAATGATAAAGTAAAGACAGCCCTTATTCTCATAAAGCCGGTCAATTCCGATCATGATCAGCGGCAGCAGAAACGCCACGTCCATTACGAGCATGATCTGGAAATGTACTAAGGATGCCGCTCCGAATGCATAAACAGCTGCACCTGCCAAATATGCCATGCGCTCCATGTCATATTTGCGCAGATAGAAATACATCGCATATGCGATCGCGATCATTTTCAATATCATCAGAATATTGGCAAAATAATACAGATACGCTCTCGTTGAAAAATATAAAAAGAGATTGAGCGGGCTGAACAGCGCTCCCAGAGAAACCGCTCCGGAAATGTTCATGCCAAGACCTGAATTCCAGGTAAAAAACGGGCTTGCCTTTCCGTGCAGCACATCCCATACATAATACATTCCTGCCGGGATCGTCTGCTGAACCATGTCACCGCGGGCGATCGACTTGCTTCCAAACGGGTAAATGCCATTGACGCCATACGCAATGCACGCCGCTATCGTAACAAGAAGCAGCAGGATTCCCAGATCCATCATGGTCTTCCGGTTCTCCGGACGTTTTAACTTATTTTTTATTGTTTCCGCCTTCATGAAACACCCCTTTTCTCAATCGTGAATCGTCAAAAAACTCCAATTTTCATTATACCATCACGGCTTGAATCTGACAACCGATAACGAAAAACGATCCGACCGTTTTCAGGCACACGGCAGACGCAGTATTTCCGCCTTCTCCCGCAGCAGGGGAGTCAACGGATGATCCGGCTGTTTCTTCCTATTGCATATCGCTCCCGTCTCAGTTAAAATAGAAGTATATGGGTATATTTTATTGGGGTTTTACAAGAAAGGATATTACAAATGAATCAGGAAATTTCTGCAAATACAACAGCGGCTCCGGCGCAAAAACGCCAGTCCAATATAGAACTTTTGCGCATCATCACAATGATCATGATCGTTGCGCATCATTTTTCCGTACATGGGAATTTTGATTTTCCGATCAATACGGTCACAATAAACCGGCTTTGGATCCAGTTTATCCAGATCGGCGGCAAGATCGGTGTCGATGTTTTCGTACTGATCTCGGGATATTTTCTGATCACGGCAGATTCTCTGAAGATCAATAAAGTGATCAAGATGTGGATCCAGATCTTTACTTATTCCGTTCTGATCTATGTATTATTTGTCATTTTAAGACCGACACCGTTTAGTGCAAAAGATTTGGTCAAGAACGCACTTCCGATCACCTATGACCGCTGGTGGTTCGCAAGCGGCTACTTTGTACTCTATCTGCTGTCACCTTTTATCAATAAGGCGATTCGCTCCTTTGACAGAACAACCTATCTGCAGATGCTTGCACTGATGACCTTCTGCTGGTGCATTATCCCGACCTTTCTCTACGAGACATGGGAATGCAACGACCTGCTCTGGTTCATTTACCTGTATCTGATCAGTGGCTACATCCGGCTCCACGCCAAGGAATCAACGATCACGGGACGTACCTATCTGCTGGTGTCCGGCTTCCTGATCCTGCTGACCTTCGGCTCCGCTGTCGTTTTCGACTTCCTCGGACTGAGGCTGCCGTTCTTCGGCATGAATGCCACCTTCTTCTATGAGATGCATCAGATTCCGATCGTGCTGATCTCGATCACAATGTTTCTGGGATTTTCCAAGATCAAAATGCCGTACATTCCGGCGATCAATCTGATCTCCGCAACAACCTTCGGCGTTTACCTCATCCACGATAACCGCTATGTACGTCCGTTCCTCTGGCGTCATATTTTCCGAAACGCCGCATTTGCGGAAGACAGGCTTCTGATCCCTTATTCGATCGTGGTGGTCCTGCTTGTCTTTATCGTCTGCTCCCTGATCGAGCTGATCCGCATCCATGTACTCGAAAATCAGTACATGAAGCTTATTGACTGGCTTTGCGTGACTTTATCACGCGAAGAATCATCCCAAACTCCGGGTTATGTGAAATCCATGACAGCACTATATAACAGATTCCACCGGCAATAACCTGCACGAAAAGCTCCAGCACAAGATTGTGCCAGGACAGCAGGGAAATACCATAGACAGCAGCTCCCATGAGAGCTGACAGTGTAAATGCAGGAAACGCATCCGCCAGGATCTCTCCGATGTGATAGCGGATCGTTTTCCCGGTCATATAGCTGTTGATCACAAGCTCGATCAGCGCATTGACCGGCAGCGTCAGTGCCACTGCCATGATCCCGAAATGAAGTGCCACAAATATAGAAATTAAAAAGATCGGTTTCTTGACAAATTCCGAATAAAGCATCATATCGCTGCGTCCGACCGCTTTGACACACTGGAGTGCCACGGTTCCGGGCACCGAGATCACCGCCTCCAGACATACCACCCAGACGAACGGCACCATCGCGATCCATTTGCCGGTATAAAGCACGATCGTCAGCGGTCTTGCCACAACCATCATCCCCGCCATCAGTGGAAAGATAATGTAGCTTAGCATACGCACACTCTGTCTGGACAAAATCTTCACCTTTTCATTCTCATCATTCACCTGGGACATCCCCGGGAAAAGTACACTGATCAGTGCCGTACTGATATTTGTCTTGAGCAGCATCGGAAGCTGCTTTCCTTTGGTATAATATGCCAGATCTGCCGTCGTATAACGCAGTCCCACGATAAAATCACCCAGATTGTTAAAGATCGTTCCGATCAGGTCGGTCATCATAACCTTGCTTCCATAGGCGATCAGAGGCTTCGCACGCTTCCATGAAAACATGAGCCTCGGATGCCAGCGCACCGTCACAAACAGGAACAGCGTATCGATGATCGTGTTTGTCAGATACTGTGCGATCAGCGCCCATACGCCTGCACCTTTCAGTGCCATCACGATTCCAACCACTGCAGAAACCAGCGTTCCGATGATCGTTGAGAAAAAGAACCGCTTAAAGTCCATTTTACGGGAAATATATGCTGTCTGGATCGACTGGAAGGAAGAAATCGGCAGACGGATCGCAAAAACGCGGATCGCCTGCTTTAATAACGGCATCTTATATGCAGTGGCAAGAAACGGAGCCGCCACGAAAAGGATCGCATAAAGTCCCATTCCAAGGATAAAGTTGCAGTAAAATATCGTGGAAAAATCAAGCTCATCCACGTCCTGCTTCTGGATCAACGCCGTATTCAGACCGCTGGTCAGCAGCACATCGGCGATCGTGATAAACACATTGATGATCGCGATAATTCCGTAGTCCGATGGCATCAGGATGCGCGCCAGCACCAGCGATACCACAAAGGAAACGCCCTGTGCAATAAAACGCTCCGCAAACTTCCACACCATTCCGGACATGATCTGTTTCTTTAAACTTGTCTCAGCCATGCTTGTCCCCCTTCTTTGTCTCTCTTCCGTATAAATATCAAACAGTGCTTCTCCGGCATATCTGCTGCCATCGAAGCACTTATCGTTCTGTTATTTCCGATTCATCTGCCGTTTCAGCCGGATCAGATACTTGTATGCAGAATGATCCTGAGCCGTGCAGAGATTTTCATGAAAATAAAAGTATTCCTCATCGTGCGGATTCGTCTTAAAAAAGACATCTCCCTTTGACCGCTTCATCACATATTCCTGATAGGACTTCGTAAAGTAGTGATTGAGCTGGATCGGAAAATCCTTGCTGTCCGCCTTGCTGAATGTACCGGTACAGACATGGTCAAATGCATTGACCGGCGGAAGCTGTCTTCCCTTGTACATCGTCCAGAAGCTATGATGCATCCCCGCATTCTGCGGCGAATCCGGGTTGACACCGAACGCCGTATTGTAGAAGCATTTGCCGACGTCGTAATACTTCGGCCAGCAGACGGTGAAATCCTCCGCCACAAGACCTTCGATATCGCGGTCCATTCTTCCGGAGGTTCCGAAAAGCTGCCAGTTGAGCTTTACCGCACCGCGCTTTGTCTCGAACGGCTTCAAAAAGCCATAAATATCATTTGTACTTTTCGGCACGATAAATTCATCAATATCAATAAAGCCAAGCCACTTTGTCTCGCCGGCATATTTGTCAATGCAGTCCTTGTAGCACTTCATTTGCGCCTGCTCGTAAGGAAACTGGATCAGTGTGACGAGACCGCTCTGCACATACTCCTCCAGCACGCTCTGATAATCATCCTCGGAATTGTTGTTGTAGAGATAGAAATGCTCCACACCCACCAGATGATTAAACTCGATCCATTCCTTCAAATAAGGTGCCTCATTTTTAAAGATCGCGCAGACGGCAACGTTGTATTTCTTATCCTGCGGCTTTACATGCACAAACCGGTAACGCAGCTTATATAATGCAGCCTGCACCCGGAACGCAAACTTTAAAAACGCCCCAGGCGTCCCTGTCTCACTGTCCTCCACACGGATAAAATCCTTCTCAAATACTGCTCTCTTCATATCGACTCCTCATTTCATCCTCTTCTGCCAAAGATCTTGCCAAATCCGATCCGCACCATCATCCGCCACACTGCTCCATTGCTGAAAAAGACAGGGATGGATGATTTGTATCCACTAAGATCATAGGAACACGGCATCTTGCGAAGCACATAGCCAAAGTAAAGCTCTGCCAGCAGACGGAGCATATCCTCCTTCACTGTCAGAAACGTCTCCTTAGAGATCTCGCCGCGGCGGCACAGATCTAACATCAATCCCGGGTACTCCACGCCGAAGGCATGGAACAGGTCGTATTTGCCCTTCTTGGTATCGTCCACCGGAATCTCCTCAAAAAGCACGCGGTGGTCGATGATATACTCTGCTTTGTTCTTCTCGCTGAACACATAATCGGTATGCGGAAAGGTTGCATTGTAGGTCATGTCCGGATCAAGCCGGTCAAAGTCCTCCTTCCACATCGTTGTGCCTGCAGACCATGAAGAAAACCGGCGCATGCCTGCCACATAGGCGTCAAAGCTGTCAAACTTCTCCTCGCCGTTCTTCCCGGCGATCGCACCGTTCATAAAATAAATGCCCGGCTTTGTCTCCTCATGGGAAGCCGCAAAGCGGATCAGCTCCTCAACCGTTCCCGGCAAAAGCTTCATCCGGTGATTGACAAACTTGATCAGCCGCCCGGAGGCAAGCTTGAACGCCTCGACCTGATTCAGAAACTGCTTCGCCTGTGTCTTGCGGTAGATCAGATTGTCATAACGCGCGCAGTACGACTCCATCTGGCGCTGAAACTCTTCATTGTCGCCGTTGTCGGTCACGATCACCTCAAACCGGCCGTGATCCGGCTCGTCCTGATAAATACTGTCCAATACCGGAAATACCCACTCGATCACACCATTCGTGGGAACCACCAGTGAAACCATCAATTCTTCTTTGCTCATAATTCGTAATATTCCTTCATAAATTCTGCTGTTTTGCGGATGCCCTCGCCCAGAGAGATTGGATTTAAGCTTCCGTAATACTTCTCATAGCGGGAAATGTCCAGATAATTGACCGGCACATCCACCTTTCTGCTTTCTTTATACGTGATATTTAAAGAAATATCAAGTGATTTCTCAATTTCGACCAGCACGTCATGAATACTTGTGCCGTAGCCGCAGCCCAGATTAAAGATCCGATGCTCACTCTCCCCCTGCGCCACCGCAAGGATTCCACGCACGGCATCGTCAATATAAATAAAGTCGCGCACAACGGAACCGTCCCCGTACACCACGATCTCTTCCTGACGCAGTGCCTTGTAAGTAAAGGTCACAACCGCTCCGAGCACGCCGTTTGGACGCTGGTAAGGTCCGTACGGATTGGCGAGACGGATCACACGGTAATCAAGTCCGTGCAGATAATGATACAGATACAAAAGCTTCTCGATCGTAATCTTCTGAATGCCGTAGGAGCTGATCGGATATGTCGGTGTATTCTCGTTGAGCGGACACTGCTGCTCCTTGCCGTACACGGTTCCACCGGAGGAAAGAAAGATCACCCTTCCCACACCCACACGGACACAGCTCTCCAGAAATCTTGATGTGGCAACTATATTTGCCTCAAGCTCATGAGAAATTCCTTTGTTGGACGTGCTTGGATTCGTGGTACTCACCAGATGATAGACCACATCCATCCCCGCCAGCAGGCGGTCAAAATCCTGCTCCACCGGAAACTCCGACACGGCAAAATGCACGCCCGTCAGCTCCATCTGCTTTAACGGTGCAAAGAACTCTTCTCTGGCGTCGATCACGGTAATATCGTGTCCGCCCTGCTGTGCAAGGGCTCTGGTCAGGTTCACGCCGATGAAACCGGCTCCTCCAAATAACGCAATCTTCATACTAATCCCTACATTCCTTTCTTCGGCAGCTCATCAAGATGCTCTGCAAAATACCGGTTATCCTTCGTAAAGATATCGCGGTGTTCCTTTACAAACGCCCCGTCAATCTTTGAAAAATCAATGGAAAGCAGCTTATCCCGCAGCTCCTGTTCAAAACGGTATCCCATCACCTTCGCCGGAACTCCTGCCACAATCGCATACGGCGGCACATCCTTCGTAACGATCGCACCGGCTGCCACCACAGCGCCCTGATGAATGTGTACTCCTGAAAGCACCATCGCGCCACAGCCGATCCACACATCATCGTCCACCTGAATATCTCCCTTGGACTGTGCATCTATGCCGTCTCTTGTGATCAGCTCCTGCACCGGATACGTCAGCAGATGATCCATCGGATGCTCGGCACTTAGTATGAACTTCACACCGTTTGCGATGGAGCAGAAGCTTCCGATCCGAAGCATAACATCTCTTCTCGTCATTTCAATGTCGATCGGTCCGTATGTGTACCTTCCGACACTGACACAATCTATATCATAAACGTTTGTGCATCTCGCTCCGTTCTCCCTGTTACGGAAACGCCAGACGATCTTTCGTTTGAATACGAGATAGACAAACTCCAAAAATCCTTTCATGTAACGCTCTCCCTTCACCGGATCAGCTTATAATAAACCTTTGCCGCCTGTAAAATATTCTGCATCCGGAACTTTAACACACGCTTCGGTTCACCGATACTTTTCGTCGCTCTGCCGTGATTGTGAAGCACCTGGATCCGCGGCTGAAACACAATATCCACGCCGTGCTTTGCACACCACCAGCTTAATATATATTCCTCATAATAAAAATGGGTCTCAGGATCAAAGATCACGTCCTTACGCTCCATCAGCCTCTCGGAAATGATCAGACACGCCCCCATCGGCACGACATCCGTGCGATAGGAAAGATCAACCGCCGCTGCCACCGTCTCCTTCATATTCTTTCCGAAAAGCGCATAAAACAACGGATAGATCCACAGCGCAACCGTATTCAGCACGATCGTCTTTCGCACGCCCGACACCGGAAGCACCAGTCTTTCATCGATCGGACTCTGATGGATCTTTAGAGTCGTGTGGAAGATATCGGGACTTAACACGCCAAAGCCGCTCGCCTCATATTCCTCCCGCACCTTACGGATGAATTCCTTGTCCTCAAACAACAGATCATTGTTCGCAAACACAACAAATTCGCAGTCCCAGTGCTGTTTCGCATAGGCATATGCTTTGTTGTTACCTGCCGAAAAGCCCTCATTGCTTTCATTGTGCAGGATATGCACCTGCGGATTGTCTCCATAGGTCTGTTTAAGACCCGCCAGGGAATCGTTGACGGATGCATTGTCCATCACCACGATCTGCGTCTGCTCACTCTGCTCCAGCGCAAGGATCGAATCGATACACGCCTTCGTTTCCTCAAAGCAGTTATAATGAAGCACGATAAATGTAAAATATTGTTCTTTCTCCATATTCCTGATCAAATCCTCTCAAGACTCATTATTACACGGCACTAACGAAGCAGTGAGATCACCTGGAACATCAAACGTTCCAGATGCAGCCTGCTAAGAAGCATTGTCACACCGACGCCCATGCGGATCTTTAATGTCTGTCCCTTCGGCTTTCGGAGTCCGACATAAGGATTGTGCCGGTAATCCGGAAATCTCCGCTCTCTGTCCTGCCGGAAATATTCGTATTTGTCCTTCATGCGTGCCGGTCCACAGCCATGTCCGTAAGTGATCAGCGCATTGATCATATTCGCAAGATAATCATACTCGATATGGCGGCGCTTCTCCTCCGAAATCTTCGTCAGATCGCAGCGCTTCATCAGCAGATCAAACATATCCGTTACCGTACGCTCGAAATTCAGCTGATAATTCATTCTGCCCGTCGTCGAATTGCGGTTCAGATAATAATAGTAGCCGGCATATGGTATCACTTTATAATGCTCACAGTGATAATACACGCGCAGGCTGAAATAAACATCCTCGCCCTGCCGCTTATCGGAAAAGTCGATCGCATTCTCCACCAGAAAGCTCCGGCGAAACAGCTTGCCCCACGCCACGGTATACGTCAGAATGCTCCAGTCCGAATCAGAGACAAGACATTCCTGAAACTTTCCCTCCACATCACGGATATAGCCGCCGATCACAAAATCAAAATCCCCCTTCTCCATCTCGGTCAGGTAGGTTTCCATGTAATCGCTTTTGATGTAATCGTCGCTGTCCACAAAACAGATATACTCTCCCTTTGCCTCAAGGATTGCTCTGGCACGGCTCCTTCCCTGCCCCATATTCTCCTCATTCTGCAGAATACGAAGCTTGTCCGGATACTTTTTCCGGTACTCCTCAAGGATCGCCAGGCTGCCATCCGGCGAACAGTCGTTGACACATATGATCTCATAGTCCGTTATCGTCTGGGAAAGCAGACTGTCCAGACATCGCCTGAGATATTTTTCCACATTATAAACCGGTACGATACAACTCACCTTTGGCATAATAATCTGACATTCCTTTCTCTGCCTGCACTCAAATGCCTGCAGGCACAAACTCTCAGAGATTATTCTCTAGTAATATTTCGCTGCTCCGGAATAAAACTTCATAAGCAGCTTTGCGATCCACTTCGGCCAGAAACGGCAGAAAATCTCATACTCATCATCGTATCTGGCATTCGTTGTCTTAAGCAGCTTCGCGGTCTGGTTTAAGTCGTTCATCCGATGGTATAAAAGGACATCCTTCACATATACAAAGGTCCCCTTCTGTCTGGATAAACGCTCCCACAGATCCCAGTCCATAGATGCCTTGTACTTCTCCAAAAATACCGGCTCCGGCATCTTGTCCTTCACGCACACAACCGTCGGATGCGTGATCGGATTGCCGAGAAGCTGGATCCCTCGCTTGCCGATCCATGTGCCCTGCCATGCATGAACAAGAGACGGCCACAGAAGCATCCGCTTGATCCGCACCATCGTGGACGGCTTCTTGTCAACCTCATCGTTGTGCATCTCCAGATAATTGGTAAATGCGATGATCGGATCCTTCGCATGATTCAGTGCATCAAGCACCTTTTCGAGGAATGCCGGTGCGAGGATCTCGTCCTGATGCATCAGCATCATAAGCGGTGTCTCAGGCAGTGCCATCGCAAAATTGTAGTCCTTGATCTGTCCGCCGTCCCGATTGACACAGACCGGAATATCGTAGCGGTCCGCGATCCCCTGAATGAAATCATTCGGCGTGGAGGTCGAGATCAGGATCTTTGCGGAAATCGTCTGCTCCTTTACGGAACGGATGGCCTCCTCCAGATACTCGCACTCCTGATAAGCGCAGACAACAAAGGTAAAATCATCCGCGGTATAGTTATTGTACTGTTTCATGCTTATTTCGCTCCATTTCCCATGATTGCTTCAATCTTCGCTGCGTCTCCCCAGATGCCCGGAGAGTCATATGGTCTGTCCGGAAAAGCACCGTACTCCAGCCTGATATTCATGTTCTTTTCCTTGATATAGGACTCGATCTTATCCGCAAGGGACATCGGCTTGCCGGTGCATACATTAATAATGCCGTCAACCTCGCCCTGAATACTCGCTTTCATGATCATCTGCGCGAGATCATCCACATGGATGAAATCGTAGAGATTCTTGCCGGTCGTAAACGGAAATGTCGTTTTGCCGTCCTCTGCCGCCTGATACAGCTTTGCAAAAATAGAGCTTCCTCTGGCGTCATCGCCGTAAATATAATAGGCCCTGAGCCAGTGCAGATGCACATCCTTGTTCTGTGTGTACAGAAGAAGCTGCTGTCTGAGCGCATTCTTGGCAATGCCGTACATCGACATCGGATTGCACGGTGTATTCTCATCCACAGCACCCTCCCAGTAGCCGACCTCATGCATGCTTCCCATAACGGTCAGATACTTCAGACCGCCATCGATCATATGATTCAGAAATGTCACATGAGAGGACAGATCCTTCATGTGTGCCTCCGAATTATGCACAAAGCCATCGCGCCATGCCATATGCACAAGCACGTCCGGACTGCCGCACTGCTCATAGATATCTTTCTCCCCGTTAAAGATCTCCACGTCAATCCTCTTTGCCCGCTCGTCAACTCCCTTGTACGAAAAATCGGACACATATACATCATGCCCTGCGTTGCAGAATGCCTTGACCACATGATGACCAATATATCCTGCTGCTCCGGTAATCAATATCTTCATCGGATAACCCCCTTTATTTCTCCGTTGTATAATGTAATACAACGCCAACTGCTGTTGCGATCACTAACGCCAGTCCCATATGCAGATAAACATTCATCTGTCCACCGAACAGATGGATCAGAAGCTGCTGGATCGGGAAGGCACACAGATAGATCGTATACGAAAAACGTCCCCCAAAGGCAAGTCTGCTGCCACACTGTCTCGCCATAAATGCCGGATAAAGAAGCACATACGGATAAAAGATCCAGACAGCCGCCGTCGACCAGGACAGCGCAAAGCATACTGCCATGCCCGCCAGTGAGAGCACGAATAAACGCCAGTCCACCGGAACACGGTCCCGGTATACATATAAAACATGTCCCAGTAAGAAGAAATAGATCGGACGGAAGGCAGATATCAGCAAACCAATCCCAAGCATCGTGCAGATCCGGTAACCTGCCACTGCACACACCAGATAAAGTGCCATCACACCTATGATCCGTTTCTTTTTGAGAAGACCAAGCTTATATACAATAAAACATGCCACATAGCACGCCACCTCCACCGGAAGCGTCCACAGTGCCCCATTGACTGCACTGCCGTAAACGTTATGTTCAAATACACCCGGCAGCCCATGCTGAAGCACGAAGACTGCATTGAGCAGATAACGCCACGTAATAGAATTTGAAACATATGCCCCAAGCGACAATGTTGTGATAAATGCACCCATGATGACGGATAATACAACAACCGCTGCGAGAGGTGGCCAGACGCGGCGAAATCTTGCCTTGAAAAACTTTCCGGCTGTCTGCACTCTCTCCACGCTCTTGGCAATAAAAAGACCACTTGCCAGGAAAAAAAGGCTGACTGCCATGGTTCCGAAATCGAGCTGTCCGCCCGTGATCACCTTGATCCACTCTCCATTGGAAACATTCAGGTCAAAGGAATGGTGTACAATGACGAGCCATGCGGCCAAAAACTTCATCAGATCCAGATTATTGCTTTTGTGGCTCATCTGGTCTTCCAGATAAAGCCGTTTTGTTTTCTTGTTCTCTGCTGCCATGGTTGATCTCCTATTTTGATGCATCGGTTGCCGCGTATGACGCATACACACCGGATACGCTGTTTCTGTCAAGGCATTCAAACTGATCAAAGAAATCTTTGTAATCTTTGTACAAGCCTGAACCATACACTATAACGAAATACGGCACCTTCTGCTGGGCAAGATTAAAAAACACATCATCCTTGTTGTTGCTCCAGGTGTAATACTCTGCGGAATTTTTCCCTGTGATTCCCTCATACCAGTAGCAGGTGCTATAGGACTCGAGTTCAAGCATGATTGGCACCGTATCCTTCTTCGGCAGTTTTTTCATCACATACTGACAGGTATCCATAAATTTTTTGGCACACTGGTTATGCGATGCCTGAAAAAGCGTCGTATTGTACTTGTACACGTCCATCTGTGCTGTTGTTTCGGGAAAAATATGCACAGACCAGAATACGAAAAATCCCGCCGCAACGACAACCGCATATCCGCACACAACCTGCCATTTCCACTTCAAAATATGCAGCATTCCCTTGAACGCATCCACATAAAGTGCAAACCAGAGTACATTGAAATACTTACTGTAATAATAGTATCCAATTCTTCCACGCAAATATAACACAGTAAGCACACCGACCATAAGAAGGGCACCAATACTGAAAAGCATTGTCTCATCCATTCTCTTCCAGCGGATGGAACAAATAACCTCCACCACGAACGGAATCAGCAGCCAGATGAAATGAACATATGCTTCCTGATAAGCTCCTCCGACAATGCTCATAACACTTCCAACAGAGAGCGACTGTGCCGCAAGGAACTGGAAATAACAATAATATACCGCCAGTGCTGTCGGCAGAAGGAAAATGCCAAAACACATTTTCAGCCATGCAAGATCCAGCTTACGCTTTGTAACCAGCCAATGATATGTCAGATATAATGCCAGCATCACAAACACATACGGTCCAAAAAGCATGTAGCACATCGTTATGGCATTACATAACAGCATCATGCTTACGATCGTAAACCCATAAGATATCTTCTCCTCCCGGTACTTTTTCAACAGCAGATAAACGGCACCGATCAGCATTACTCCCATGCCCCAGTACAGAAATGTGTACAGATAACCAAGCATTGGATAGCCAAGCAGATACATGATCGTAAATACAACGGCTGCAACGGTTGCTTTCACATCATCCACATATTCTCTGAGGATTGCCACAAACATCCAGATCTCCAGCACAAAATACAGCCAGTCCATCAGAACATACACACGAACCGCATTGATCTCTCCGATAAACGGAATCACACAGCGGATCGCCATTGCATTCCAAAGCTCAGAAAAATACATGGTCGGAAGTGCTTCATCCCGCACAACGGACATTGCATTCTTAAAATGAACAGCTGCGTCACTGTTACAAAAAACAGGATCTAACCGGAATCCCTTAAACCAAAAAAGAAATATAATACCCGCCACAAATAAAATCACCGCATAGCAGATATCGTATTTTTTCCATTCATAGCTCTGTTTCTTCTGCTTTGTCTTAAAGCAGATTCCCCACGCGGTGAGTCCCATCACAAGATTGATCGCAGACACGGTCCACAGATTGACCGGAGCATGAAATGCATTGATAATACCAGCCACAAGTGCCTGTCCGCTCGCTTCAAGAAGAATCGTCAGTAGAATCCATGTGACACCGTTTAATTTACGGTTTCCTTTCGGAAGTACAAACATCCGGTAATATGCGAATCCAAAGGTGATCACATAAATGACTGCTGCTATTTTATCGAGCATATATTTTTAATCCTCTCTTTCTTCTGATGAAAGCTTCTGATAGTTGTCATACATATCCTTGCGGAGAATTGCAATCTCCTGGGACAGCTTTTTCACGCGGTCGCTTAAGCTGCTGATCATCATGGACATCGAAAATACAAGGATCACAATAAAACAAAATCCAAAGAAAAACAGCATATTGATCGGAAGTGTAATTCCAAGAAAACCTGCCAGCATAGACAGCAGCTTCGGGCTTACAGTCAGGACCAATATACAAAATATAATAAGCAGCCAACCCAGTCCAAACCGGTAATCCAGTTTCTTTTTGCGCAGCTGATTTACAATGTATAACACAGCCAGCACAATAAATATAATCACCATAATCTGTAATCGTAATGTCATAATAAATTCCTCACTATTTCTTCATTCGCGCGATCAGAATTGCGAAGCTTACTTTGATCATATAGTATACACTGTTTCGCAGGGAAATGGAAGAAACCCCCTCCTCCCGCTCATTCATGATAACAGGAACTTCCTTTACCTTATAATTCTCTGACAAGATCGTAACGACACTCTCCGGCTCCGGATAATCCTTTGGATATTCGTTGGTAAACTTCTCTAACAGCTTCCGGTTGACCATACGCATTCCTGAAGTCGGATCTGTGATCGTCTTGCCGGTCAGAAGGCGGATCAGCATCGTGAAATATCGGATCCCGACTCTGCGCAGCCCGGAAGACTGAAAGCCCTCCTTCTCGATAAAACGCGATCCGATCACCATATCTGCACCGGATTTCTCCAGAACCTTTGCCATATCCTCAAGATGTGCCGCACTGTGCTGACCGTCCCCGTCAAACTGAACTGCAAGGTCATACCCATGATAAAAAGCATACCGATATCCCGTCTGAACAGCTCCACCAATTCCCAGATTGACCGGCAGATTCAGATAATGAAACCCGTGATGTCTGCACATTTCCAGCGTATTATCCGTGGAACAGTCATTGATGATCACATAATCAAACCCCGGTGCATTCTCTGTAATATCATTGATGGTCTTTTCCAGATTTCCTTCCTCATTATAGGCAGGGATGATAACAAGTTTTTTCATTTTATTTCCTCAATCATTTCCTTTGTTATTTATTTCCTTCTGATAACGCAAGGGACAGAAAGCCTTCTGACCCCTGCATTATATTATACAAACGCAGACATCATCGCTCCGGCAAGAATCATGGTCACACCGAACACGCCAGCATCAATCCACGGCTTTACCTTGTCAGGCTGCGGGATCACAGCAAACCGGATCCTTGATATCACAATCATAAGAGGGAACAATACCGGCATCAGATATCTGCCGCTGCAGCCATAGACTGTGCCGCATCCGACCGGTGTAAACATAACGTACATTGCCGTTGCCACACACCACACGGCGATCAGCACAAGCGGGATCACCGCGATCTTAACAAAGCAGTTGATCCGTTTGTTTTCTTCTTTATTACGGTCAACAAACGCAACGATCAGAAGCCAGATCATTACGACTGTTCCGAGCCATTCCTTTCGTGTAATATACGCGGTATCAGCAAGATCCAGCTGAATATTTTTCACTGAAAGATAATCCTTTAAGAAATTGAAGATCACAATACAATACTGTTTAAAATTGGAAGTAATGTACTGGATCTGTCCCGGTGCACTGACCTCGGTGCCGCCACGCATATCTCCTCCTCCCAGAAAACCACCGAAGATCAGCAAAGCAAATCCGGCTGCCGCTAATCCGACCATTGAAAGGAAGAAAATATGATAGCCGTTCCAAAAACGTTTGGAGGCAAATTTCGTGCGCGGCAGAAAAGCTGCCAGTCCCAACAGTGGGACATATACCGGCTTCACAATTCCACCTAACAGAAATGCACCGAATATGATCAGGATATCCTTCATGCGAATCGACTTGTCCGGTGTCTGATATTCTCCCATCAGATACGCGATTGCATAGATCGTAAAGCCCACCAGCCAGTAATCGTAATTGTAATTGGAAACTTCAAACAGGCAGATTGGGATCAGCGAACATGCTGCCATCACAAGCTTGCCTGATTTGAGATGACGCATTCCCAGATACACCAGCAGAAAGAAAAACCATGCACTCGCCATTCTTCCCAGTACGAGATATACTGACGCCGGAATACCAAGACCTCTCGCAATAAAAATGGTCAGAGCCATCGGTGTATAAACGACTGCCCCCTTACTCATACCATAGTCTGTCAAAACAGAGGTCTGTCGATCCTGCTTATCATTGAGGATCCGGCTCATCTCTTTGCGGTTGCTCTCTCCATAGCTCTTTAACTGACGGCTGAAGCAACTCTGCCAGAAATCCTGTTCATTTAAGGTAATCTCCTTGGAATCCATATGGGATACGACTGCCGTTCCCTGAAAATGAATCTGGTCATCCCAAGACAAATTCAGATGAAGCGGCAGGCTGAGCGCCAGAACCATACTCATCATCAACGTACATGCGATATAAAGCGTCTCAAACTTCATGTGTCTGCGCAGGGCATATGCCAGCACAAGCAGAGTGATCAGTCCGATCATGCTTCCAAATAATATATTGGTATAGGTCATACTCCACGCACTTTTCAGACAGACCGGACGAAGCACTGCCCATATCACATTGCCCGCAGCCATTGCCACAACAAAGACTCCGACCCGCTTCAGATAACGGATGCCATTCTTATGCAGCGTCTCCGGCAATCCTTTCACCGAAGCAATCATTCCGTCAATCCACGTATCCACTCTCTGTGTGCGTGCCAGCACAACTGCGAGAACCACAAGTACGATCCACCCCATCAGAACTAATTTGATCAGTCTCTGTTGCGACGCATTATCATCATTTTCATATAAAGTCTCGGCCGTGGCATTGTTATAGTCAAACATGCCCTCGATGGTCACCCACACCTGATCCACCTGCTCATTGCCGGTTACGATCGTACAGCTTGCCTCGGATGCCGGAATCACAGAATCAACCGTGCGAACCAGATTTCCTTCAAAGTACAGCTTTGCCTGAACTGCGGTATCTGCCTGCACACCACTATTTAGATAAATGGCATATGCGCGCGAAAACTGCTCCGGCGTCGAGAATTTCATGATGTGTTCCTCTCCCTCAACCGGTGCATAAACGGAGCCGTTGATGGTATAACCCACTGTCTCATCAAGATTCATATACTCCGATACCACAGTATTCCGATAAATATTCATGGAATTGTAACCCACAAACGTCAGAATACTTGCGATGAGTATCAGAATAACTGCGTTTCTCCCCATGTGCAGCTTCTTCTCTGACACCTTTCCCGCTGGTGTTTTCTTTTTCTGTACATTCCCCTTTTGTACATGTTTCTTTGCCATAATAACCATGCCTTCCTGTCTCCCGCCGACACCGGCTGCAGACATGCTCTGTAAACTACTCGATTACCTGAACCAATTCGTCCATCAGCTCATCCCAGCCGTCTGCGCCCTCAAAATAAGCGCCCTCCGTGACCGGTTTGTTGTTCAGATCCTTCCGGCTGCAAAGCTGTTCCAGCGTCTTTGCCACTGTTGCTGCAGAACAGTTATCCAGAGAGATCATATTATCATTAAAACCACTGAGATCTTTATTGTCGTACTTGTTGGTGATCACCTTCATACCGAAGGAAGACATCTCAAGTGGCGGGTAACTCGGATGCGGAGATACCATCAAGGAAATACCGATCTTGGATTCAAGCATAACCCTGGCATATTCCTGCAAAGATACCTTGCCGATCGACTTGACCTTCATTCCATTGACCAATTCGATCTCATCGAAGCTCTCGCCCGCAGATAATATCGTCCACTCGCCTGCCTTCTCATACTTTGCAGCCCATTCGTTTAAAGATGCAATGATCAGCTCAAATGCATTCCGGACGGTTCCCGGTCTGCCATATAATAAAATCTGATTTTTTCTTGTATATTTGTCTTTGCCGGCAATCAGCTCCTGCTTTAATGCATCGTTGAGCACCGGCTCAAAGTAAAATTCATTGGCAAACTGATAGCCCTTTCCCTTCATGAACTCATAGAGCAGTCCGGAGTTAAAGATACCGATCGTCGGAACATCGGACTTATAGGTACTGTCTGCCATCAGATATCTGGAAGACCATGCGTAAAAGCCCGGCTCATAATCCTGAATAAAATAAATCAGTTTGTGAAGCGGCGTCCGGTATGTCTCCTGCTGCCAGTGCATCACCGGAATGATCGTATATGCAGTCCACCATCCGGTTGCCATAAAGATATCTCCCTTTCCAACAGGGATCGTCTGACCATAACGATTAGCAAAGGAAATGATCTGATTCGGCGTTGTGACATCATCCTTGTCAGACAGCACTACCGTATATCCTTCCATATCGACCATCGCATCTTCCTTAAGTTCCGCATCAAGTGTGATCACACGCAAATCCACACCCAGCTTTGCTCCAAGCTTCTTATAGAACTTCAGCGCTGTTGCAATACCTCCAAATACATGCTCCACGTTGAGCGACGGGACAAGCAGATTAAGACGTGTCTTGTCATAACCATCCAGTCTGCGCGGTGTGATCGGCTGAACCTCAACCACATTGTAATCTGTGCTTGTATGATTGACTGCCGCTCTCAGCTTTGCGTATGCAGCAGACGCCAGTCTGTTTCTCTTTAATTGCTGCTTGATCTTCTGATAATCCATTTTCTCCCTGCTTTCTCTTGGTACTACTCGTTTCGAATCAAGATTGATGTTATAATACGGATCTCCTCCCTCGCGGAAAGGTGTATAACAATTATAGGACATCTTAAAATCAATCTCCGGTATATACGAATCACGGCTCTTTGATTCCAGATGATACAATCTTGCATACGGTGTATAAAGATTGTTAAAGCCCTTTGCATATGCGCGGATACAAAGCTCAACATCGCTGCCGCAAATGACAAAACGCTCATCAAAGCTTCCAATCTGTTCGATCGTCTTACGCGAAACTGCCATACATGCCCCCGTCACCGCAGTAACATTACGGCTGACAAGCGGAGAAACAAACGGAGTTCCCGTATGGGATACCTTTGTCCCCTTATAAACATGATCTGCCCATCCGCCCATGCCGACAATAATTCCGGCATGCTGTATCGTATCATCCTCATACAGCAGAAGCGGTCCAACCACACCGACATCCTCACGAAGTGCATTGCTGCACAGCGTCTCGATCCAGTCCGGCGATATGATCTCAATATCATTATTTAGGAAAATATAAACATCTCCCTGTGCAAACTGCATTCCGTAATTGTTCAGCTTTGACCAGTTAAACTCAAAGTCTGCCTTGATGACACGGACATGACTGTCTGTTTTCTGGATCTTTTCAAACCATGCAAAGGTTCCCGGCTCCTCCGAGCGGTTGTCCAGAATAATGATCTCATAATTCTTATAAGTGCTCTTCTCGGCAATACTGCGCAAACACTGATCCGTCAACTCCCATTTGTCCTTCATCGGAATGATAATGGAAATCTTCGGCTCTGTCTGCATCGTATGAAATACGCTGTGATATACAAACGGATACTCCGTTTCGACCGCCTCCGCAGTCTCCCCATACCTCCGGTGCAGATGTGCGTTCAACGCTTTCAGCCCCGCCACATGTGCGTACGGCTTTGCATCCGCATTGCTCGCCGTTGACTCCTCGGACTCTCTCCATGAGTAGAGAACAAACGGAATATGACGGATATTCTCCGTAATCTCCGAGAAACGAAGCATCAAGTCATAGTCCTGTGCGCCGTCCATCTCTGCATCAAAACCGCCAATCTGATCATATAAAGACCGGCGGAAACAGAATGCATGACAGGTATACATCTGACTGTACAACAAGTCTCTTGACCAGTCCGGCTTGTATAAAGGCATCACATGCTTACCGCGTGCATTCAGATGATCCTCGTCCGTATAATAGACATCCGCATTCGAGCAGTGAATCGCATCTGCCATCATATACAACGCCTTCGGCAGAAGAACATCATCGTGGTCACACAGCACAATAAACTCTCCGGACGCCTTCTGAATCCCGTAATCCGTATTCTTGGAAATTCCCTGATTCTTCTCTACCGGAATATAGCGGATCCGCTCATCCTCCCGGCTGTACTCCTCACAAACCGCCCGGATCGCATCCTTATCCCTATCGCTGGCATCGATCAGACACAGCTCCCAGTTGCTGTATACCTGATCCTTAACACCCTGTATCAGCTCCCGCAGAAACGAAATCTGCGTGTTATACATCGGAACGACAATACTGAACCGGATATCCTCTGTGATCTCTTCCAGCTCCATCTTGCGCATCGCCCGCGGCTTCGACCAGAACAGCAGATCATACACCGCACCCATTCCATGATGTCTGGCAATATATATGATCTCGCATGGTACCTGAATAAACGGAATCTTTCGTTTTATTTTTTTAATGGATTCTATTACATTACCGGTTCCCATCGGATTCCTCTCTTTCCTGTTGCTTCCGTACTAATTCTCCTCTGTTGTCAGTTTCTCAACATCCCATTCATGTTCCAAATATATCATCCCTTCAGAGAAATACTCATTTGCCACCGAAAACGCCTTACAGCCATTACGGTAATCCAGATTGACAATCCCGTCACTGTTAAAGATTCCCACATCAATGACATAATCTCCACTCATCAATGCAAGCTTCGGAATCCTGTAGCGCATCTGGTATCTCCCCGCCTGCTGCGGCAACGGATACTTGTCAAGATTCGTATTCGGTCCGAAAACATAGATTTTACGGTCACTGCTGTAGATCGCAACGCCGATCTGCAGATCCTTCATCTCTTGATACACATCATAAACCACATCAACCTCGAGCGGTTCAAACGACTGAAAAAGCTTCTTGTTGAGCGTGACTCTCTGGATCGCTGCCAGGCAGGTCACATCCTCCGGTGTCCGAAACGGCTTGAGTTCATCGGAATCCGACTGCTCCTCACCCGGAAGCTCTCCATATTTGGTGAAGTTATCATACAGATCCACAATCCGACTTGCTTCGCCGTCCTCGATCACTGCGCCATCCTTGATCCAGATGGAACGCGTGCAGAAACGCTTGATCTGCTCCACCGCATGCGTCACAAACAAAATCGTCGTTCCCTGATCACGAAGCTGTGTCATCTTGTCGATACATTTCATCTGAAAACGGGTATCCCCCACAGACAATGCCTCATCAACGATCAGAATATCCGGCTCCACATTGATGGATACCGCAAACGCCAGTCTGGCAAACATACCGCTGGAGTATGATTTCACCGGCTGATAGATAAACTCTCCAATATCGGCAAATTCAATGATCTGAGGCACTCTCTTTTCCATTTCGCTTTTCTTGTACCCCATCATCGTTCCATTCAAATATATATTCTCAATGCCGGTATATTCCGGATTAAAGCCTGCGCCAAGCTCCAGAAGTGCGGCAATCTTACCATAACTTTGAATCTCACCTTCTGTCGGTGCGACCACGCCGGTGATCAGCTTTAACAGCGTTGATTTACCGGAACCGTTTGTTCCGACAATTCCTACAGACTCCCCCGGTTTGATCTGCAAATTGATGTCCCGCAGGGCGTAATGATCTCTGGAATACTTCTTCTTCGAAAATGTCTCCTTGATCCTGTCTGTATTCTTCTCATAAAGATGGTAAACCTTTGTTAAATTGGTTATATTTATAGTACCTTTTTCGTAGTCGGCAGCCATAATTCCCCTCATTTCTATAACACATCCGCAAAATGCGACTTCAACTTACTGAACACAGACGTACCTGCCAAAAAGATCAGTATCGTCAATCCCCAGAAATAACAGCTCCACAGCGGACGTTCCCAAAACCAGCAGCCATTAAACATAGCATCTCTGTATGTCTGGACAATATAAAAGACCGGATTGAGTCTCATCAGAGATGCCAGCCACGGATACTTGTCCAACATCGAAATATTCCACATGATCGGTGTCAACCACATCAACACCTGCAGTGCCACCCCCAGAAAATGGGATAGATCCCGCACAAATACGACCACTGCAGATGTCAGATAACTCAGTCCCCATGTCAACACCATAATACAGACGAGACTGTAAATGAGCTGCAGCATGTGCAGTGTCAATCCAAACCCGTTGAGCATAAAAAGTATCACAACAAACACGGTAAAAAAGATATTTACCATAAATGATGACACAATTTTGATTGCTGGAAGAATCTCAATATCAAACACAACCTTTTTGACCAGAAAGCTGTATTCCATCAGGCTGTTCGTGGCACCGTTCCATGCATCGGAAAAGAAAAACCACGGAACAAGTCCTGCCGTAAGCCACAGCACAAACGGATAGTCTCCCACCGGCTGTGAACGAAATCCGATCTGAAAGACAAACCAGTACAATAAGATCGTGACAATATGTGAAACAAATGCCCATGCAATGCCAAAATAGGATCCTGCGTATTTGGTCCTGAAATCATTTTTGGCAAGCTTCACGATCATTTCCCGGTTGCGAATGCTCTTCCCAATCATATGAATCGGTGCCGGCATTTTTTTATCTATAGACATCATCGATGTACTCCATTCTATTTCATGCAAAATGTTATGATTCATTTCCGGAAATCCCTGTATTCCCAGAACGCATACCTTTTTAAATTATAATACAATTCGATTGTTATTGCAAATACTCGATCTCTACCAGCCGCAGTCCTCTTGCCGGAGCGGTCGGTCCTGCGTTTGCCCGGTCTTTCGCGGCAATAATACCTGCAACCTCCTCGGGTTTGATGTGACCTCTGCCAACTTCTACCAGAGTGCCGGCGATGATCCGCACCATATTATATAAGAAGCCATTACCTTTGACGCAGATCGTCAGAAGCTGATCGGCTGATCCGGCGTTTGTTCCGCCAGCCGCCGGGATAGCTGTTTCTCCTGATTCAGGCTGCGCCTGTTGCACCTGTTCGTCGCTCTCTCCGGCAGCTGCGTTGAGCATTTCTCCGGATGCAGACTGCGCCTGTTGCACCTGTTCACCGTGCTTTCCGTCAGCTGCGTTGACTGCTTCGCCGGATGCCGGCGAAACCGGTGTTCCTGCCTCCGTCAGTGGACGGCACTCCACCGTGAGACTGTAGATCGTCCGCACAGTTGTCTGCACCTGCGCACCCGCTGCGCAGAAGGACGCGAAATCATGTTCTCCCAGAAATGCCTGACATGCCTTCTGCATTGCCTCGATATCAAGTGTTCCATACAGAAAATATGCCGTGTTGCGATACGCCGGCAGCGGAAATGTTCTGTTTAGGATATCGTATTCATAGGTCTTTCGGCAGTCGCAATGGCGGGGATGAAAGTCATCCGCCACCTGTTTGGAGGATTGGATCACGATGTCCTCCGGCAGTCTCTGGTTCAGTGCATACGAAAACTTCTCCGCCGGGATCCTCGATGTCGTGTCAAACACGGCAACATTTCCAAGCGCATGCACGCCGGCATCCGTCCGGCTTGCCCCGGTCACGACAATTTCTTCGCCGGTCAGCGCACACAACGCACGGTTTAATTCTCCCTCGATTGTTGCCGCATTGGGCTGAAGCTGCCAGCCGTGGTAATTCGTTCCATCATAAGCGACCCGCAGAAGTATTCTACGGGTCATTTTTGTCTGTGTGGTCATTTTCTGATTCATAGCTTCTATCCTGTTCCATCTAATAATCATTTATAGTGCCAATAATTTCTCAGAGCGAATCTTTCCCAGAAATCCCAATATAATCCCGTCAAAGATTGTCAGATTGCAACTGTCCTTGTCACAAGGATCAGTACAATAACGTACAGCACAAGCACTGCGTATCCCTTATAATCTCTCGGATTGTATTTTAACGGCTTCATCTTGGTACGTCCGGCGCCGCCGTTGTAGCAGCGGGCATCCATCGCATAGGCCAGCTCATTGGCACGCCTTGTCGCCGAGATGAATAACGGCACCAGCAGCGGGATCATATTATGCAGACGGTGCATCAGATTGCCTGATTCAAAATCAGCGCCTCTGGACATCTGCGCCTTCATGATCTTGTCCGTCTCCTCGAGAAGAATCGGAATAAAACGCAGCGCAATGCTCATCATCATTGCGACCTCATGCACCGGTGCCCCAAAGCGTTTCAACGGTCCCAGCAGATGCTCCATGGCATCCGTAAGCTGGTTCGGCGTTGTAGTCAGCGTCAGCAGTGATGAACCGATGATCAGAAGGATCAGACGAAGTGCCATAAAGACACATTTATAAATTCCCTCGCGGGTCAGATTCAGGATACCAAACTTCCAGATTGTCTCTCCCGGTGTCCACAAAAGATTCAGCGCCGCCGTAAAGATCAGCAGAAACAGAATCGGCTTTAGACCCTTGATCACATAGCGAAACGGCACCTTCGACAGATGCAGCACCAGCACGAAAAACAAGCCTGCCACCAGAAAACCGATCACATAGCGGAAGCAGAAAAGCGAGATCAAATAGACCAGTACACCGACTACCTTCAGGCGCGGATCCAGTCTGTGGATCAGGGAACTGCCCTGATAATACTGTCCGATTGTAATGTCTCTGATCATGACTGCCTCCTCAAACTATCTGCAATACACTCTGCTGCCTGTTCGGGCGTGATGCCCTCTGTTCCTACTGCCATTCCTCTGTCCCGTAATTCGTACAATATATTGGTTGACTGCGGAACATCCAAACCGATCTTGCGCAGCTCGTCCCGATACCGGAATACTTTCCGCGGTTCTCCGTCAAGCACAAGCTCTCCCTGATTCATCACAAGGATTCTTCCGGCATACCGTGCCACATCATCCATACTGTGAGAAACTAATATCACCGTAATATTATTTTCCTCATGCAGCTTCTTTAAAAGCTCGAGAATCTCCGTGCGCCCTGCCGGATCAAGTCCCGCTGTCGGCTCATCCAGGATCAGTACTTCCGGCTGCATCGCAAGCACACCGGCGATCGCCACGCGGCGTTTCTGCCCGCCGGATAATGCAAACGGCGCCACATCTAACAGATCATCACTGAGTCCGACCTGCTTTAATGCATCAAAGGAACGCTTCTCGACCTCCAGATTGGAAAGTCCCAGATTTCTCGGGCCAAACTCCACGTCCTTGATCACGGACACCTCAAAAAGCTGGTGCTCCGGGTACTGAAAGACAAGTCCTACCTTCTGGCGGAGCTTGCGTCGTTCATAGCCATCCGCCTGAATGTCCTCATCGTTATAGTAGATCGTACCGGATGACGGCTTCTCCAATCCATTCAAAAGCTGGGTCAGCGTTGATTTACCGGAGCCGGTGTGACCCACGATCCCGATAAATTCCCTGTCATGAATCGTCAGATTGATATTTTTTAATGCCCATTTCTCCTGTCCGGAGCCTTCCCCATAGATGTAATTCACATTTTCCAGTCGAATCGACATGTTCATTCACCTTTTATCCTTTCCATGCACAGTGATCCGTCCATGAACACACTCGTCCACCGACACCCAGCGTCTACATAATAGCTGTGTAGTCTCTCATGTCATTCACTGCATCGACACGATCACATTGCTCCTGCAGTCTCATCGCAGCAACAATACAATCACATCACACCTGCAGCCTCGTCGCAGCATTCATACAATCGCATCACGCCCGCAGCCTCATCGCAGCAACAATACAATCACATCACGCCTGCAACCTCATCGCAGCAACAATACAATCACATCACGCCTGCAGTCTCATCGCAGCAACAATACAATCACATCACGCCTGCAGCCTCATCGCAGCATTCATACAATCACTTCGCACCTGCAGCCTCGTCGCAGCATTCATACAATCACTTCACGCCTGCAGCTTCATCACCGCATCGACAAGTTCCCCGGCATCGAGAATGTCCTTCGGAAGCTCGATGCCCTTCTCTCTCAAAAGCATCGCCACCCGGACAGCCTCCGGTACCGCAAGACGAAATTCTTCCAGCTCATCACTTCTGGCAAAAATATCACGCGGCATTCCTTCCATTACAACCTTTCCGGAATCCATCACATAAACATAATCCGCTCCGGTTACCTCTTCCATGTAATGTGTGATCAGAATGACCGTGATATTCTCCTCTTTATTGATGCGCGTGATCGTATCGATCACAGCCTTACGCCCACCGGGATCTAACATAGCTGTCGATTCATCCAGAATGATGCACTTCGGCTTCATCGCCAGGATTCCCGCAATGGCAACTCTCTGCTTCTGTCCACCGGAAAGCTTATTCGGCGAATTCAAGCGATACTCATACATGCCGACAGTCTTGAGCGCATCTGCAACACGCTCCCAGATCTCCTCCGTCGGAACACCGATATTTTCCGGCCCGAAGCCGACATCCTCCTCAACCACATTGGCGATGATCTGATTATCCGGATTCTGGAATACCATACCGACCGTCTTGCGGATGTCAAGATCCTTTGTATGATCTCCGCACTCCATTCCTCCGACATACAGCGTGCCCTCGGTCGGCGTCAGTAAAGCGTTCAAATGCTTCGCGAAGGTCGATTTACCGGAGCCGTTGGCTCCAAGCACCGCAATGAGATCCCCCTGCTTTACCTGCATAGAAACACCATCCAGCGCCCGGGTAATTCCGGTCACATTTCCCTCTTCATCGCGTCTGGAATATTCATGTACCAGATCCTTTGCGTCAATTATCGGCTGCATTGTTCTACCGCCTTTCCCGTATATACTATAAAAGGCGTGCACATATCATGCACGCCCTCTGTTTTCAAAAATTCAATTATACCAGCTCGATGAGTACCTGCATAGCAGCATCACCCTTACGCTGACCAATCTTTACGATACGGGTGTAACCACCATTACCGTTACGCTCTGCATACTTTGGTCCGAGCTCATCCAGTACAATGTTAGAAACATCAACTGTCTTTGTACCGCTCTTGCGACCCTGTGCATCTGCAGGAACCTCTGTGATCTTGTACAGAGTCTTCTGCATCTGACGTCTGGCATGAAGTCTTGAAGGCTGATCCTTCTTGATCTCCTTCTCAACGTTGTCATAAACAGTTACTTTCTTACCGTCTACAACTTCTTTTACTCTCTTGCCGTCTTTATCCTTACGTGCTACCTTTGCAGTAACAGTTACGGTATCGAAATTATTGCACTCCTTGATTCCTAATGCAATGATTCCCTCTGCAATCTTGCGAATTTCCTTTGCCTTAGCCTCTGTAGTAATAATCTTTCCGTAGTAAAGCAGATCTGTTACCTGATTACGAAGCAACGCTTTTCTCTGGCTGGAAGTTCTTCCAAGTTTTCTATAGCCTGCCATTTGCTTACCTCCTAATTATCCTCTCCTAAATTCAGAGAAAGACCTAATTCGTTTAACTTTGCTAAAACCTCATCCAGTGACTTGCGTCCGAGGTTTCTTACTTTCATCATGTCCTCTGATGTACGGTTACACAGCTCTTCAACCGTGTTAATACCTGCTCTCTTCAAGCAGTTGTAAGAACGAACGGAAAGCTCCAGTTCGTCAATGTTCATCTCGAGAACCTTCTCTTTGTCATCTTCCTCAGATGGTGCAATGATTACTGCTTTCTTTGCATTCTCTGAAAGGTTGATGAATGAGTTCAAGTGAACGCTGAGCACCTTTGCTGCCAGACTTACGGCATCGCTTGGCTCAATTGTTCCGTTTGTGAATATCTCAAGGGTCAGCTTATCATAATCTGTAATCTGACCAACACGAGTATTTTCTATCTGAATATTTACTCTCTCTACCGGAGTGAAGATCGAGTCAATGGCGATCACGTTGATCGGCAGGTCATCTCTCTTGTTCTTATCAGAGCTGACATATCCACGTCCATTGACAATCGTCATCTCAATGTAGAGCTTGCAGTCAGGACCGCCACTCAGTGTAGCAATCACCTGATCAGGATTAACGATCTCGATATCGGAATCCACCTGAATGTCTGCTGCTGTAACTACGCCTTCGCCGGAAGCCTCGATATATGCTGTCTTAACTTCATCGGAGTCGCTGTTGTTTTTGATTGCTAAACTCTTGATGTTCATGATGATCTCTGTAACATCTTCTTTTACTCCAGGAATGGAGCTGAACTCATGAACGACGCCATCAATCTTAATATGACTAACAGCTGTACCCGGCAATGATGAAAGCATAATTCTTCTGAGAGAATTACCCAAAGTCGTACCGTATCCTCTTTCCAGAGGTTCTACAACAAAACGTCCATATTTCTTATCTTCTGAAATCTCAACAATCTCAATATTTGGTTCTTTAAAATCAAGCACTCCAGGACCCTCCTTTTGGGTTTATGCTCACATGCTATCCGGTTATTACTTAGAATATAACTCGACGATAAGCACTTCATTTACAGGAACATCAATCTGCTCTCTTGTAGGAATCTCTTTAACCGTACCAGTCAGAGTCTCATGATCAGCCTCAAGCCAATCCGGGATCAGTCTGCCTTCGGTAGTCTCCAGAACATCTTTATATCTCTGGTATCCCTTAACCTTTTCCTTGATCTCGATCTTATCGCCCGGCTTAACTGTGTAAGATGGAATGTTTACACACTTGCCGTTTACAAGTACATGCTTGTGTCCAACGATCTGACGAGCTTCTTTTCTGGTGCGTGCGTATCCCATACGGAATACTACGTTGTCCAGTCTCAGCTCAAGGAGAATCATAAGGTTCTCACCGGTTGTACCGTATTTTAACTTCTGTGCCTTTGCAAAATTGTTTCTGAACGGCTTCTCAAGTACACCGTAGATGAATTTTGCTTTCTGCTTCTCTTTTAACTGTAATGCATACTCACTTGGCTTTCTGCCAGCGCGAACATTTCTCTTAGACTTCTTATCAAGTCCCATGTATGCAGGCTCAATACCAAGAGCTCTACATCTCTTCAGTACAGGCGTCATATCTCTTGCCATTTCTATATCCTCCTAATCTGGTAATCATTGATTAAACACGACGACGCTTCGGTGGGCGGCATCCATTATGTGGTACAGGTGTTACGTCTCTGATGCTTGTTACATCGATACCGCATGCCTGCAGTGCACGAATTGCTGCCTCACGGCCTGAACCAGGTCCCTTAACCATAACGTCAACAGATGTCAAACCATGTGGCAGAGCTGCTTTTGCTGCTGTCTCTGCAGCCATCTGTGCTGCATATGGAGTTGACTTTTTGGATCCTCTGAATCCTAATCCGCCTGCGCTTGCCCAGGAAATAGCATTTCCTTCTGAATCTGTAAGCGTAACGATTGTATTATTAAAGGAAGACTGAATGTGTGCCTGTCCATGTCCGACATTCTTCTTGACACGCTTCTTTGTTGCCTTCTTTGTTGCTACTTTAGCCATTATCAAACCCTCCTAGTTAGATTTTGGTAGAGTGTCTAACTGTTCCTACCTAAATTACTTTTTCTTATTAGCGACAGTACGCTTAGGACCCTTGCGAGTTCTGGCATTTGTCTTTGTCTTCTGTCCACGAACCGGCAGACCCTTTCTATGACGAATACCTCTGTAACATCCGATCTCCTGGAGTCTCTTGATGTTCATTGCGATCTCTCTGCGAAGATCACCCTCTACTGTCTGTGTCTCGTCAATGACATCACGGATACGGGAAACTTCCTCGTCCGTAAGATCCTTGACACGTGTGTCAGGATTGACATTAGCTTCTGCCAAAATACGCTTTGAGCTGGTAAGTCCGATACCATAAATATAGGTAAGACCAACTTCTACACGTTTCTCTCTTGGTAAATCTACACCACTAATACGAGCCATGTGTACTTTAC
>ERZ791734.430-NODE-430-length-59411-cov-14.433419_pt1 | contig 59411 bp, 54 predicted proteins | sample MGYA00509953_ERZ791734 | MGnify/ENA primary metagenome ERZ791734 (study PRJEB30046, sample SAMN00792038) | human gut metagenome | study: EMG produced TPA metagenomics assembly of the A metagenome-wide association study of gut microbiota in type 2...
AGAATTTTTTCTTTTTTCAAAAAACTGTTTACAATTCATTCCGGATTGCTTTCGCGCACCGGATATCTTGCTAATGCCTTGTTTTTCAAGGCTTGTTCATATTAACATATTATTCCGGATTTGTAAAGCTTTATTTTAAAGTAAGTTTTTGGACGTATTTCGCTTAAGTTGTTTGAATTTTCTGATTTTAGAAAAAATATCAATCTGCTATTTTTTCACCACCTTAAATCAAAAAAGGTGCGGATAACAGCAACATGCCACTGCCATCCACACCTTTTATAGAATTGTTGTACCCATGTCAATATGTGCAATCTAACTGCATAACGCAAGCACAGCACATACAATGTTTACCTACATTTACGCCTACATACTCAATTTCACATGTCAACATGTATATACTGCCTATTTGCATACCTGCATATCTGCCATGCATATACACCTCTACTTGCTCACAACAGAGTCAACATTGATAAGCTCATAAGGTTCACCCTCTGCGCCATTTACAGACACATTGACAAGCTTAAGATTCTTGACGTTGGCTGCCACTATTCCACGCTTGCTGGAGGCATCACAGCCAAGCATCATTGCTGCCACTCCGGATTTAGCGTCCTCTGCGTAATCAATATGGACATTCTCCATTGTAACCTCAGCTATCTTCTGCTCCGGAAGTCCATATATATATGCTCCTGCCACATGACAATTATGACACTCTATATTCTTAAACGTAAGTCTGTCTATTCTTGGTGTTCTGTCATCCACCGGCAACGGATTCTTGCTGCCGACATACTCTGTCTTCCCATCCGGATCACAGAAATAGAAGCTGTTGACAACAAACGGTGTCATGACATTGTCCATCTTGATATTCTCAAATGTTATATTATCAAGCACAGAATCCTTGCCACGGCCTCTTCTTGTCTTAACTCTGAGTCCTCTGTCCGTATTTAGGAAAATGCAGTCCTTGATTTTTACATCGTGCACACCGGCGGCAATCTCACTTCCCACAGTTACTGCGCCATGGCCATCACGCATGCATGACTGGCGTATAAGCATGTCTGAGGTAGGAACCTTGTGTTTCCTGCCCATATAAATCTTGCCGGACTTAATGGCGATGCAGTCATCACCCACTGAAAAATACACACCGACAATCTCAACCCCTGTACATGATTCAGGGTCAAGTCCATCCGTATTGTGTGAATTTGCAGGATTAATCACCTTCAAATCAACGAATCTGATATTATCCGTAAAATATGGATGTAATGTCCATGACGGTGAATTTGTCACCGTCACGCCATGAAGCAGGACATTCTTGCAATGGCTTATGAACACAAGCCTTGGTCTCCATGCAATCTTTCTTATCTTGGCGTCCTTCCACCAGTTGTCAAAGCTTGCACAGCCATCTATTGTTCCTTCACCTGTGATTACAACATTCTCCACATTGATTCCTGTTATGATTCCTGTGAAGCAGTCAAGAGGATTTCCCTCCCAGGAGCCAAGGTTATACTCGTCCTTCTCATCATAGCTCTGTATCATTCCCGGAAGTATTCCGAATCTCTCTCTCTCGGTAAATGCAGAAAGCACCGCATCCTTTGCAAGGTCAAGTACAAGATTGCTCTTTAAGAAAAGTGTTGTTATCTTGTACGTTCCGGCCGGCACGTACACTCTTGCGTTCTCCGGACATGCCATGATAGCAGTCTGTATAGCCAAGGTGTCATCATGCTCACCATTTCCATAGGCACCAAAATCACGCACGTTGAGTGTAACGTACTCAAAATCAGTGTGCACGCTCAGGCTGCCCTTGTTTACCTCATTTCTTGTGCCGGCATCGCCTGCCTGTGTACTCTCCACTACCTCAATATTATAGTCCGTGTCCGGCAGAAGACCATATATAGATGTAATTACACGATTGGTTGACTGTGTGTACACTCCATTTATATATATATCGTAGTTATTGACATCCGTATAAAAAATGCCGGTATCTTTAAGCTCTATGCAGACATTTCGCGATGTCTTTGCAACTAATCCAAGTTCCATTTAATCTCCATTCTGCAGGTGTTCTAAATTAACTCCACGTTAATAACCGCTATGCTGCACCTGCCCGCATACGGCATTAAAATCATATATTAAATCAAGGATGAAATTCATATAATAATCGTCATCCCATAATTTTCAGCTATCCGGCTATATATGCCTGATGCTTTCCCTCCTAAACAACCCTTCACCGTTAAATTACATGTCCCTCTTAAGCTATATACGCCTCATACTTCTCAGCAAGCACAACCTTAAGTGCACATGCCTTTAATAAAGCAACGGACATAACCTCATTCGCCTCCTGATTGCAAAAAAGCGGAACATGCTCTGCTCCAACGCCGGCAGGCATCCTGTTCACACGCTGCCATGCTGCGTTCACAAGCTTCTTAAGCTCATCGCGGAAAATGTCTACCAGTGAACGGTAGAGCTCATATACAGGCTGTGCTATAGCTGCTATCGTATCCACAAGCGATAGCATGAACAGCGCCTCCTGCATTTCATCCCTGTCCTGTTCCTTAAGAGCTGCAAATCTGACAGTAATGGCATGGTAGTGTTCCTTTCCGCCAAAATAAGTCTCATAATTCATGTCAAAAGCAAGCCCCATATTCTTATCAGACTTCTCAAGCGCTGTAATAATGTTCTTATACTCCTCATCACCTGTTATGGCAAATGCGGTATATAAAAGATTCTGCGCAGACGGATACTCGAAGCCGTCAACTGTCGCCTCCGCCTCCCTCATCTGCTCTGCCTTGCTTACTATAAGCTTTCCAAGTTCCTCCTTCTGTTCACTGTTCGATGAAAGAACATTGTATTCCCAGACAGCACGGCTCACTATAACTCCCTCTGCAGGTCCCATCTTGTCAACAGGCATATCCCGCAGCTTCTCAATAATCTCATTCGTTGTCATAATCCATCTTCCTTTCAACTTTTTAGAAATCTATTTTCGTTTCATATATTGGTGCCGTTATATATTTATCCCAAAAACTCACTCTGTAACCACACCTGTTGCATACATGCTTGTTCTAACCAGCCTTGCCCATACTATTAATCGATAAGCAATGCTGCGTCTTCCTTCACATCGTCCGGATTCACCAGCATATCACGGTATGGACTTGAAAGCTGTGCTATTCCTGCAGCAATAAGCTCTGCAAATGCAACCGCCCCCGCATATTGAAGATGTGTATTGTCTGTCTTCCCATCAGGGAAATTAGGAAATTCTCCAGGTGCCAGATGCATGAACCACTTGCGGCTGGCCATGTCCCCAGCCTTCTCTATCTTCCTGCGGCTCATTGTGCACAGGTCAATCACCGGCACATTGCACTCTCTGCCGACCTCCAACATCGCCTGAGGGTATGTAAGATGTGTATTATCCACCAGCTTCCCCTCCTCTGCGAACAATCGTCTGTACAGCGGTGTGATTAGAAGCGGATATGCCCCTGCATTACGCGCGGTATCTATGAATGTTCTGAGATTTTCCTTAAATGTAGTCTGCGGGTCTGTATATCTTAATGGGTCATTCTTCTCATCATTATGTCCAAACTGGATAAAAAGGAAATCACCCTTGCGGATATTCTCCTTGATAAATTCCAATCTTCCCTCATCTATGAAGCTCTTCGTGCTTCTTCCGTTTTCAGCGCGATTGACAATAAGTATCTCCTTCTTCACAAATAACGAAAATCCCTGTCCGATACCACACTGTGGATAGCTTGTAAAATCATTCTGCTTCACCGTTGAATCCCCTGCCCAGAAAATTCTAGGCATTTCCGACAATAATTCCATCTTATATTCCTCTTTTCTTTTCCAACCGGTTCTGTCTTAATCAGTACTCCTCATTCATACTGTTCTCACCGCTTACCCGGTTATAATATTATTTGAATCCTTAGTCAGCTGCAAGCTCAATGCTATTCGTCTCATGTCGTCTTGTCAGGCTTGTAGCAATTATAAAAGCAAAAAAAGCGTATTAATCTGTCTTATGACAATTTTTCCGTATTTTTGTACCACATACATTGTTATTTTACTACATTTACATTGATTTTTCAATCTCCATGCTAGCTTTTAATATGGCTTTAATACTTTACATAATAAAACAGGGTGCTATAAGAAATCCACGTTCCAGTCAACAAAACAATCCACTCAGAAATGCAAATAATTTCCACCAAAGCTGCCATTTTCTTACAAAGCATTTCCACGGGACATCCTAACTAACAGCTTTTATTTCCGACTCGCTACATGTATCCTTAATCACTTTCATTTCAGAAAAATGTTATACATTCATTACAAATAGGCAGATAAAAGACTTCAACAATATCTTAGTTCTGAAATGAAACTCCTATGGAATTTTAAGCGTTTCCAAACCCATATTTTACTTACAACACATTAAAAGCACCTTTGACACAGCAATGGGCGGCATCCAAAGGATACCCCCCACCTATTGATAAAAAAACAATATTTTATGTGCTGCCTCCAGGAACCCCCACTTTTTAATGTCTTACATATTGCATTTTATTGATAATAACGTGCCTGCAAATCGAACATTTGCTTATAAAGTTCTCCGTTTTTCATCAGTTTGTCATGGCTTCCATCTTCCAACAACATTCCCTTGTCGAACACTAATATGTGGTCACAAAACCGCATCATCGATAATCGATGGGATATGTTAAATACCATTTTATTCTCAGAAACCTGATTTACCGATTGATTAATAATATGTTCAGCAATAGGATCAATCGCTGCATTTGGCTCATCCATAACCAAAATACCCGCGTCACGAAAAAGCCCTCTTGCAATCGCAATACGCTGCGTTTCTCCTCCTGAAAAATCGGTTCCTTTTGAAAACCACTTTGATAAATATGTATCCATTCCATAAGGAAGTTTCTCTACTTTTTTCAGCATATCTACTCTGATTAGGTTCTTTTTCACATTATCGATTTCTTCTTTATATTTATCAAAAGCAATATTTTCTGCTATTCCAAAGAAAAACAATGCATAATCCTGTGGCACCACAGAAAAAACTTTTGCATATTCGTCATAATCATAATTTTTTATATTGACTCCATTTAAAAGGATTTCTCCTTCTGATACATCATATAATCTTAGCAATAATTTTACAAAAGTTGATTTACCGGCTCCATTTTCACCTACAATACCAACCTTTTCTCTGCCGGATAGCACAACATTCACATTTCTCAATGCGTACTGTTCCATATTAGGATACTTAAATGATACATTTCTAAATTCAATAGTGTTATTATCATACAACTTAATTTCCTGTTGTTTATTTTTTGCATACGTATTCTCTGGATATTCCATAAACTTTCTGTACTGTTCTACAAGACGGTTCGTATCAGTCAAATCTGTAAGTGTTTTCAAAATCTGTGCAATTGTTGAATAAACCTCTCCCAATGCAGTTAGATACATGGTAAAGGATGAAATCGTTATAAATCCATTCACATACCGATAGACAATCATTAGATAAGACATTGCCACCATCATTGCATCCGCAAAGTTTTCTCCGAACCCCAGCTTATCAGCCATCCTCATCTGCGATTTTGCTATTGCAAATTTACTATCCCTGCTCTGTTCATATCTTTTACGCATAAATTTCTCAACATCGTAGGTTCTGATTTCTTTCGCAAAAGCTAATTTTGAACACAACTCCAAAACATAATTATATCTTACATTCTCACTTTCTTCCCTATATCGAAACTCCATCGCCTTTCTGTTTCCATAATCTACAAGCAAAAGCTTCAGCACAATTAATACAAAGATTGCCAATGCCATCCAGCCATTAACAACTGAAATAACTGTAATAATGGTTGCTAATTTCAAAAAGTTGGAAAAAAAGTCGCAAAACAAAATAGCTACTCTGTATTCCATACCAAAAGTGACATTCTGTGCAAGCCTATACTTCTCAATCAGCTCGTTTCTTTTAATATCTGCATAACTAATACGCGTTGCCTTCTGAGACAATCGTAGCAGCATGTCATGCACTATTTTATCATTATAAATTGATGATAATTCGCTGAAGTAGCTCAGTCCATGATGACACAAGCTCTCACCTAAAGTTAACAGGACAATATAAAACAACGCTCTTTTGAAATTGGAATTTACAATAATTGTATTTAAAATAAGCTTCGGCATAACTATAAGCAAAATTGTCTGCATTGCTACAATTGCACCAAATGAAGTATTAATCAATAACATTCTTGGACAATCTGATACACATAATTTGATAAGATATATTAAATTTTTAAAAGTTGTTCTTATACCACTCATTCACAATCATCTCCAAAATAATCCAGAACATTTTCATAAAGATCATCAATTTCCCAACTACACTGTAATCGATATATCTTAATATTTCTGCCACTATCTTAATAGCATACAGACAGAATAACTGCATCTAGCACCAAATAAATAAGCTGTCGGTTATGTCCCAAGGAGTCCCACTACATAGCCATCTGCAAGTAATAGCTTTCTTAATTCCATTTGCAGTGACCATTTTCCTTGTTTGCTTCTTGTACCAAAAATGCCCAAAATAGGAATATCATTTTATACAATTTTCCAAAGGGAACAATTTTACTAGTATTCAAAGTTATCTGTGGTGAGAAAAATTGACCACTTGTTTTATAAAGACTCCATTCTTCTACGTTATAATCGTCTAATGAATATACATTTTTATTATATTGCAAAATCTTATTGATGAACAGCTTTACTTCAAACGAAGAATCCAACATAGACAATTCCTGTGTATGGCCTATTTATAATTCTCTGCCTGTTTTGAAAATAATTCAAAATAGTAATCTTGTTTTTCCATTAATTCCTTATGATTACCTATTTCCTCAATCTTACCATTTTTGAAAACTAGTATTTTTTTTGCATCACAGCAACTTGAAAGCCTATGTGAAATCAACAGTACTGTTTTTTCGCTGCTCATGCTCCACATTTTGTTATACAATTCCAGCTCCGCTTTTGGAGAAAGTGATGCTGCCGGCTCATCTAAGATAAAAAATGGTGCATCCTTGTAATATACCCTTGACATGGCAAGCTTCTGCATTTCTCCACCAGATAACTCTGTCCCTTCATTGCTTAATTTAAAGAATACATTGGTATTTGCCCCCTTTGGAAGACTGTCTATTTTTTCTCTTAACCCCGCCATTTCCAGACAAACATTCATTCTAGTCTCATCAACTGTATCATCAAATGTGATATTGTTGGCAATGGTATATGATGTAACCATATAATCCTGGAATATCGTTGCGAAGAGTTTCTTCACTTGCTCTCTGTCATATAACTGAATGTCCTTTCCATTTAAATACACGGTTCCTTTCGTTGGTGTGTACAAACCAAGCAAAAGCTTAATAAACGTACTTTTTCCAGATCCATTCTCACCAACAATAGAAATTTTATCTCCTGCTGTAATTCTTACATTAAGATTACAAATTGCATAATTATCATCACTATTGTATGAAAATGATACGTTCTCAAACTCAATGCTTTCAAATGCTTCAACAGATAGTTTTCCTGTGTTATCAGTTTCCTGCGCTTCATACAAAAAACATTTGCCCAATGCTCCCAGATACATATTCTCATTTTTTAATAACACCAACTTTTCGACAAAAGCACGCCCTCCTGAGGCAATACCCCATATTCCTCCAGCATAGATTATAAAATCGCCCACATCAATTCTGTGTTTTAATAATAAATCACCTGCAATATAATACGACAAAAACATTTGAATACCAAATACAACTGCCGGAATAATCGCATATTTTATATTCTTTTTGCAATACTTTTTTCTCTCTCCATAAACGAATTCACGACAGGAATTATATTTTCCAGTCATAAATTTCATCAGATTGAAGCAACGAATTTCCTGTGCGAAGCGCAAGTCCAACATATTCCACTGTATTGCTTCCATTTCTCTTCTTTCAGTATTATTATTCAATTGCTCTTCAAATGTATTTTTATTCATTTTCATCTGAAAATAATAATAAAAAGGTAGCAGCACAGCATTAGTAAAAATGCAAAACAGAATAATTTTTTTCTCCCGAACAACGCAGGTACTTGCAACCATCAAAAATAAAAGTGTTACAAATGATATAATCGTATTACTAAATTTCAGATAAAAATTTCTTTCCAAACATTTTGAGCCGAAATCTATATCATTCGTATATTCCGGTTTTTCCAGCATCAACAGATTCGTTGTAAGCTGCATCACCAACAATTTTTCTTTCACCAAATCAATAACCGTCATATTGTAATATTGAAGCTTGCGATTCAGAATCTCAGAAATATATGGAACCGTCAGTATCACCATTACATAAAACGATATCATCAAAATGGTTGATTTTATATGCACATCTGGATACAAGGTGTTGATAATCTTACCGGGAAGCACTATTTCTGCAATTTGATATAATGCGATCAGAATGCCAGTCAGCAAAATCACATAATTTTTTTTGCCCAACGGATCAATAAAGTATTTTTTCCCTATTTTAAAATTGTTAAATGACACCTTCCGTTCCCCCCATCACAATTCGTTTTTCCGTTTATCGTTCAAGAACTACGAAATTTTCCATTCTCTTTTCGAAGCACTGAATTAGTATCATATATTGAAAAAATACCTTGGTTATATACTAACCCAATATTTTTACCTCCAATTTGAAAAACTCCCTGTGGAGAAATTGTAATAATCCCCACATTAATAATAGCTGCTTTACTACCAGCTCAGTTTATAAAACATTCGCCATTTTAAACATCTATTGAGTTTATATTATTAAGTCTTTCCTCTCCGTGTATACTATGTAAAATTACAGAGCCTTGGCTAATACAAATTACTTTACGGTTTAAAAATAATTCACTTTGATTCATTAAACAGCTATTTTCTAAGACCAACTCACACTGATTTTCAAAATACTCTTTATTAATGCTAACTTTATTTTTTCTCCGTTACTCTGACTCGGTTTCCAGTAATGATAAGTTTTTCACACTCTTATCAATAACATAAGTAACATCATCTTTTTTCTTCAACACGATAACTCTCCCTTTCATCCTCTAAGAATACTTCTACTATTCTCTGAAATTGAAGCAGATATCTTTTCTCTGCCTCCTTCATCTCTTGTAAATACTTTGATATTTTGTCCAAAATAAATATATCTCTTTTAAGATTATATTTAATTGTAAGCATAAAGATCATATGTCCTGTTTTAACAACTGTATCAATTTCACTATTTATCTGTTTCAAACCCTCTATTTTCAATCCAAGGTAATGATTTCTTATATTCATTACTTTTTTGTGTTCCCAAAGTGATCTGAACACTTTAGTACTTAATTCTATTCCACCATTACTTTCCTTTGTATAACTTAAAATTTCTTGAATTACATTATATGTTTTTACCCCAAAAAACTTCTCATTTCCTTCCACATATCCCTTAAGATACTCATTTATTTCAGATAGAATTTCATCCAGCTGAATAACCTCTCTTGCACAATGATGTATTCTGAAAGAACAAAAATGTGTATTACCGAAATAATGCTGGTGGTTATACAAACTCTCTATAATCTCTTCCTGTTTTACCCCCATCAATCTCAAATGTCCATCTGTGTATGCCATCACATAAAAAATTTTATCATTATATCCAAAGATATAAGTATCATGTTCAAAATGTTTATTGTGATAATGTTCACTATAACTAATTTCATACTCATCGATTTTAAACATTAATAAGAAATTATTCTGATCAATTCTCTCCTTTAAAAAATCTACACATTTATCTTTAGAAATATTATTTAAATAAAACAAATCCATTTCGCCGACTCCCCTTTTTCGGAAGTCCTCGCAAGCTACATTCGTAAACTCAAATCTCCATTCCCAAAATTCATCTTTTGTAATACTTACATTAATGTAGGAATTGTAGATAAGAGCCTGAACATTTTCATTATTCTGAATTATCCCCATCAAAAACGCAGTTTGCTGATAAGTCTCTGCCGGAGGAATAGATATAGGCAATATCTTTTCCATAAAATTGTCCTCCTTCTAAATATCTATTTCTCAACACCAAATAAGTACTTAAACAAATCTCTCAACATTTCATAATAGCTCACAAGAATCATATTTTTATCCCTCTCATTTCGTTTGCTTTTGCCTATATGGCAAATATGTTTTATATTTTACGAGTATAACTATAATACACTACATTATAATTTTCATTATATATGTCGTAAAGTGCAAAACAATGTCGTAAAATACACATTTTTTGTATAAAATTAACATTATAAACTATTGCTATTTTTATTTGATTGTTGCATAATAAATATAACAAAGGTCACAAGACAAAAATTCTTTGCAACTTTTTGCCAATTGGGGCTTGCAAAAAACATGATATACTCACAGTTCATTTTTAAGGTATGAGCATATAATTTTGGGGGACTTTTATGAAAATCGCTATATGTGATGATGAAGTAATTTTTCATAACAACATTCAAGCACTGTGTATTGATTTACTTAAGGATTATGCTCTTGAATTCCAATATTTCTTTTCCGGTGATGATTTTCTACAATCAAATTCCTTGTTTGATATATTATTTCTTGATATCGAAATGACAGGAATAGACGGAATAAGTGTCAAAGACCAAATGTCATTAAAACATTTAGATACCAAAATCATCTTTTCAACATATCATGAAGAAAGAATGATTGAAGCATTTGGGGAAAATGTAATAGGATTTTTAACAAAACCGGTGCAAAAAGATGCTATAACTCTACTTATCGACAAGTTCATAAAGTTTTCAAAGAAAAATCTTATTGAATGGAACGACGCAAATAAACATTACAGTATTTGCATAGACAATATTGATTATATTGAAGCACAAGATAAATATACTAATGTTATTTGTGGAAAAGATGCGTATTTAATAAGGAGAACAATGAAAGAATGGGAAAATTGCCTTCCTCAGGAAAACTTCTGCAGAGTAAATCGTTCATTGCTGGTTCACATGAAACTTTTTGATAAAATAGGAAATCTCTCTCATTTAAAAAATGGACTTAAGGTACAAATAAGTCGAAAATATAAAGAAAGTATTATTGAGAAATATAAAATATACATCAGAAAAAAAGCAGGTGAATTATAATGACAGCAAAAATATTATTTTTTTTTAATAAGATAATCTCTTTTTTCTGTACAATTATGATTTGTTATATATTCCTTCAATCTATTACACATCAAAAAAGAAAAATATTAACTGCAATCATTATTGGAATAATAGGTATATTTTTTCAGATAATATCTCCATCTGCCACTTTCTCTATATCCATTCTATTCCATCTTAGCCAAATAGTGATTTGCATTTTTCTATTTGAACCAATAACAAAACAAAAAATTTTTAAAATTCTATTGGTATTTGCATCTTTGAGACTTTGGGATACAATCATTCAAAATGTAATAGATATTTTTCTAGGAAATATTTTTCCTATTATACATACATTATCTTCTCAAATTAGCATGATTTTGATAACCATCTTTTTGGCTCTATCCTCCCGCAGTAAAAGTTTTAAAATTATCCGAAAATGCCCTGTTGAAATGACTAAATGGCAACTCGCTGTCATTTATTTTTCTATTTTCTTTGGTACAGGACTTACAACACTATGTAAGATAATTCAAGAAATGTTTGGGAATGATAAGAACATCTGGATATTTCGCTTTTTAGTTTTATCTGAATTATTCATGGTTTTTCTAACGACTATGTTTATCGCGACTTTGTATTATCAAAAAGAATACTATTATGAACAAAACTCCTTGAAAGATGATTTGATTGATACACTTCGTGATTACTACAACATTTTATATAAAAAAGATAAAGAGATGCGAAAATTCAGACATGAAGTTGCCAATCAATTAGGTGTTTTACATATATTACTTCAAAACAATGAAATAGAAAAAGCTCAAGAACTATTGTTTGATATTCATCAAGAATATAAAAAAGCTAATTTTCAAAAAATTCATGTTGGAAACGATATTCTTGACGTTATCCTTAATACAGCAAATCAATGTGCAATAAAGAATAATATCAAATTGGAAGTCTTAGGAACATTGAACAACCAGTGTGATTATAATATATATCAGTTATGTTCTATTTTTTTTAATGCCATTAATAATGGAATTGAAGCCTGCAAAAAGCAAGAAGATAATTCTTCCATTACTATTAGAATTTTAGAGCACAATCATACATTGTTTTTTTCTTTCGAAAATCCTGGCACTCAAGAGATGTATGATTCCATCTTGGCTAGAAAAACAACAAAAGATGATGAAAATAACCATGGATTGGGAATAGATATTATTGATCATACCGTAAAACAACTAAACGGTACGTATGAATACAGATATGAAAATGGTCATATAATCTTAGACATTTATATATAAATAATTTTCATGTACTTCCACTTACAGGAACTGATGCCATGAGATACTCAATGCTTTTATATATGTGCACTTTACAAATGCCCTCACAGAATACTTTAACACCAAAATGAAAGCTCGGAAACGAAGCTCCCATGCCACAAGGAATTATCCCCATCATAACACCAAATCACACAAAAAGGGTTCCGGGGAATGTCCCCGAAACCCTAAGCTTTATATCACACAAATTACGCGATTCCCATTATAAAATCACTCTTTTACGGCACCTACGTTGATACCCTGTACAAAGTAATCCTGGCAGAATGGATACAAAATCATGAATGGAATGATAGCCACAATAACGGCTGCATTCTGAAGGGCATTCGTAGAAATAGTATCATCTGTAGGAAGGTCACTATCCATAACCATACTACGCAGCTTCATCTGGAAGTTAAATAACTTATTGTTAGTTACATAAATCTTGAAGTTGGTGTAATCATTCCAGTAAGTAACTGAAAACATAAGTCCAATAGCTGCAAGAGCTGCCTTTGAAAGAGGAAGAACGATTGTGAGGAAGGTTCTCATCGGAGAACATCCATCAATCTCGGCTGCCTCAAAAAGCGACTCAGGAATACCCTCAAAGAAGTTTCTCATGAGTACAAGGTTATATACGTTGATACCAAGCGGAAGGATAACTGACCACAATGTATCTGTTAAGTGCAGATTCATCATAACGATGTATGTAGGAATCATACCGCCTGAGAAGAGCATTGTGAAGAGAAGCAACCATGAGAACAAGGTTCTGCCCGGCATCTCCCACTGAATAAGTACATAAGCTCCCAATGTTGAAAGGAGAAGTCCTAAAAATGTACCTGATACTGTTACAAGCAATGAAACAAGGAATGGTCTATAAAGAGTTACACTGGTAACAATTGACTTATAAGCTGAGAATGTGAACTTCTCAGGCCAGAGTCTAAGACCATATCCTGCTGCTGAATCGAATGAGTCGACAAGCACCTTCACAAGCGGAAAAAGTATCAGCAGTGAAATAATGATAAACAAAATTGTATTAAAAACTGCAAAAGGAGTAATTTTGTTCTTCGGTTTTACATAAACATATTTCTTTTCATCTTCCATTATCGATTACCTCCTTAAACAATTCCACGGCCACGCACCTTCTTGGATGCGTAGTTACATATCAATACAAGAACACAGCTTACAACGGATCTGAAAAGACCAACCGCTGTTGTATAACCGTATGACGGAGTACCTGAACCGAATGTCTGACGATATGTGTATGTCTGAAGAACATCTGCCTTAGGTCTTACTGTATCGTTATACAATACGAATACTGACTCGAAAAGGTTCATAACCTTAGCAAGGTTAAGAATAAATACTGTAATAATTGTATTAGCAAGAGCAGGAAGAGTGATGTATCTCATTCTGTTCATTCTATTAGCGCCGTCAATCTGAGCTGCCTCATAGAGATCAGGGCTGATTCCTGAAAGTGTTGCAAGGAAGAGGATTGTTCCCCAGCCTGTATCCTTCCAGATATTGATTATAAAGTATACCGGTCTCCAGTTAGAAAGTGATGTAAGGAAGCTGACCGGCTTATCAACAAGACCAAACTTTAACAGGAGTGCATTCACAACACCTGTTGAGGAAATAACTGCGTTACCGGCAGCATCAACTACAGCCTGTCCTGTTGCAGGATCCATAACTGTAACCTGTGATTCTGAAAGAATCATCTTGAAGAGAGAAGCAACAACTACCCATGACATGAAATGTGGAAGGTAGATGATTGTCTGAACCGTCTTCTTAAAGTGGATATTCTTCATCTCATTGAGAAGAAGCGAGATGAGAACTGCCATAAATGTATTAAGAATTAACTTAATGATTGAGAGATACAGTGTGTTGGTAAACGCTGTCATGAACTGCTGGCTCTTAAGCTTACCTAACTCTGTAAGTCCGAACATGTTAACGAAGTTAGCTATACCTGAATAGTAAGGCTGAAGACCTGACTTATACTCTGTAAAAGCATATCTTAAACCTAACATAGGTAAATAGTTAAAAATAACAAGGAAAACCAAAACCGGCAGGAGCATTACATAGAACCATCTGTAGATGTACATTCTTCTCCAAATGCTCTTGGAATTTCCTAAGAAATGAGGATCTACCTCAGGCTTTTTCTTTAACTTATAAACGTCAAGGAAAACACCTGCAACACCTACGATTGTACCGATAATTACAATCGGGAGACCAAGTCCCACCTCCATATTAGGGGCTCCATGCCAACCGCATGTATTGTTATATGCTACACCAAATACTACAGCTGCAAGAACAGTTGTAATAATTGAAATTTTTTCATACTTAACCGCACAGAGGATAATGGACGCTGCAAGAAGTGCCATAAATAAATACCATACCCACTGATGCTCATAGTTCATCATACCGAACGAGTTGTAATAATCTACTACCTTGTACCCCAATGCCGCATCATACTTCATTGCAGGGGTTAATTTGTCATAATCTGAATTCTGAATAAACGGAAACATACCGCCAACAAACGAAATAACCGCACCAGCTATTGCAATAGGTCTTATGTTGCGCTCCTCGCGTCTTACCTGCCATCCACAGCCCGGGCATTTCTTCGCCTTCTTAGGTATCTCGGTTCCACATGCTTTACATAACATTAGCAATACCTTCCTTTACGAAAAATGTATAGTTATTTGAAAAGTTGCCGAAGCAACAATTATTTAGATTATCAACGCCTTTACCTTGAAATACTGTCGGGAACCTGATGGCTCCCGACAGTCCCATATCTTACATAATTAATTATTCTTGAGCCACTCGCAAATAACTACCAGAAGATAATTAGTTGTTAAATGAATCTAATACTGACTGAGAAAGTGCTCCACAGTTAGCCTGATACTCAGCAATAGCCTCAGCACCTGTCATCTGTCCCTGAGCAACAGCTGCGATAAGTCTTGTCTTCTCGTTCCAGATTGTTGACTGGTTCTCAAGAGACTCATCTGTAGCGTTCATCTTAGGAGCGTACTTAGAATTCTCGTTGAAGATGCTAAACGAATTACGAGCTGCTTCTGTTGTAGATGTACCGGCACCTGGATCTCCATCCGGGTAAACTGCTGAATCGAAATCAGCAATCTTTAACTGTGACTCGAAAAGGTTCTTAGCTGTCTTATTTGACTTACCATCTCTTGCAGCAGACTCTGTAAGCTGGAATACGAACTTGCCGTCATCGCCTACAACATAGTGTGTACCCTCTACGCCGTACTGCCATAATGTCTGGACCTCACCACCATCAAGGATTGGATCGATGAAATACTTGAATACGCCTTCCGGATTCTGGCATGCTGATGTAATACAAATCATAGGAGAAAGTCTCTCTGTGTAAGCACCAACCTCAGCGATTGGCTTAAGTACCCATACACCTTCATCCCAGCCCTTGTTAGCAAGCTTGTCTGTGATTGTCTGTGCCCATGTACCAGCCCAGTATGTGAATACTGATGTTGAAGTTCCCTCATAGAACTTATCACGAACCTTGGATGTTGAAGGGTTGCTGAAGATATCTGCATCGAGGTATCCCTCACTGACGCCCCATGCTAATCTGTCAAGAGCAGCAGCCATAGCGTCTGTTGTAAATCCATCTACCCAAGCGCCTGCTGTCTCATCATAGTAGAAATCAGGGTAAGCGTCCTGATAGAACTCAGGAAGGTAGTTTACATATGGAGCCTCACCTGTTACAAGACCTGCAGCAAGAATCGGAGCAGCACCTGTAACATTCTTAAGAGCTGCTAAGAACTCCTGATACTCAGCCCATGTTGTCGGAAGAGTATCCTCTGTGTAGCCAGCCTGCTCAGCAAGAGCCTTGTTAACATATGTAACACAGCCGCCGCCACGAGCCGGATACATACCATAGATGCCTTCTTCTCCATCCGGTCCCTTAGTTAACCATGTGTTGATAACTGAATCAGCATATGAGTTAAGTCTGCCTGAGTTAGCAATCTCAGAATTATTCCAGGCATCTGTCATGTTCCAGAGGTTACCCTGTGCAGCATAGGATGCATAGAAGTTAGATGGAAGAACAACTACATCTGCAAGTGTTTTCTTATCGTTAAATGCGATACCGATCTGATCAGCATAACCACTGTGGTCAGGACGTACCCACTCGATCTGAATGCCGAGCTTCTCCTCTAATGCTTTGTAGAATGCCTCAGCATAGTTGTCGCCCTCCTTGAAGATTGTTCCGTCCCACATAACCTTAATTTTCTCCGGCTTAACAATCTCAGCCTGCTGGGTAGTAGTCTCCTCGGATGAAGTTACATCTGTTGTAGAATCTGTTGATGTTGTCTCTGTGGATGTTGTCTCCGGAGCAGTTGTAGTGCTGTTGTTGCCTGTTGCACTGTTACATGCTGTCATAGAGAGTGCCATAGTAGCTACAAGTCCAAGAGAGACAGCCTTTTTTGTCATCTTTTTCATTGTAAGAAATGACCTCCTTTAAAAAAAATAAAGATAAATGATTGTTACAAGATTCCCCCCATTAAGAGTTATAATCTTGTTCCTCAATTAGTATTAGTAATAATTCTAATTTCGGTACATTCATACTACCACATTTTATACAAAATATACAAGTACTATTTTTATTATTTTTAATTTTTTTCTTCATAATTTTTAACAATATATTGTTCTATGTTGTTTAATGTTGTTTTATGTATATATTATGTTTGTTTCTAGCTAAAAACAACATGTTGATTTTACATTTAGTATGTAAGCGTTTCCACATTTTATGTCAGTTTTGCATAATTTTCACCAAAAACAGGTAATATTACTATAAGAACAGATAAATTCAGTCATAAAATAAAGCTACTACTTTCATTTCAGGTGTGGTATAATTGAAAACTATGTTAATTAAATATCAAAATACTTTTATCCGTGATAGCTATTTACATATCTGACCCATTGTTTTATCATTAAATAAACTATCCTTAATAATATATCTGTACAAATATGCCGGAGGTATTTATGGAATTCTTGTATTTTCTCGAGAGCATCAGAAACGGGGTGCTCAACATTTTCTTTATTATATGTACATCCTTTGGTGAAGAGCTGGTGCTCATCAGCCTGTTCGCCATAATATACTGGTGTATCAATAAGAAGCTTGCATACAGAATCGCTTTTTCATATTTCATGTCGGGAATTGTTGTCCAAGGACTTAAGATTCATTTCAGGATTGAAAGACCATGGGTGATTGATCCGGATTTCAAGCCGGTTGAGGCGGTCATGGACACGGCGACAGGCTATTCATTCCCAAGCGGTCACACCCAGAGTTCTGCCAGCCTTTACAGCTCTATTGCATTCCACTTTAAAAAATGCGGCGTGTACGTCATGTCCTTCGTACTTATCGCACTTGTTATGCTCTCGCGAATGTATCTCGGCTGCCATACACCTAAGGATGTGCTCGTAAGCTTTGTAGTAACCCTGCTTATAAGTGCTGTAGTGAGCTTTATATTCGACAGCTTCAATTCGACACTTGTCACAGATATGCTCGTGTCACTGCTGATATTGATATTGTCCGCATTCCTTTTCGGCTATTCTTACCACCTTGTAAATACAGGAGCAACAACCGATGTCCTTGCCATGGATGGTTTCAAGGCAGCCGGGGCGGGCATAGGCTTCTCTGTCGGCTGGTTTATCGAAAAGCACTATATCAGATTCAATCCTAAGAACAGCCATATTGCATTACAGATATTGAAGGTTGTACTTGGACTTGCAGGTGCCCTCGTCATCAAGAGCGGACTCAAGCTCTTGCTTGGAAACACAATGGTATCCAATACAATCCGCTATGCCATCGTTGTATTATGGATTGCGGTTGCATATCCGCTTATTATAAAGAAGTTCTTCAAAGAAAATTAACCTCGCATGCTTTCCGTGAATTAATTCAGACTGCATTACACACAGCAGACAAGGTCATGGTTTTAATATGCTGCAATTAAAACCATGACCTTGTCTCTCTGACATCTTAAATTATTGCGGATATTATTCCTGAGTACTGCCCAACACTGTTTCTCTAAAGCTCCTCTTCTATATCTATGTTCTTCTCTTCACTTATCTGCGCTTTTCCCGATGTTATATCGGTGGCTTCCTTTATAACTCTTTCTCTCATATCCTCCGGGACGGTGATTATAAGGCTTACATCCGCCGCATATATTATATCCTCAACCGTCCAGCCGTTCTGTGCAGCCGTATACTGGATTTTTCCTGCTCCTGAATAATCTGTTGTGACAGTTATCCTGCTTCCCTTAGTCCGTCTTGCCAGCGTGCTGTTGTCAATTGCATCCAGAGAGGCTTTCTGGTATGCTCTCACAAGCCCGCCTGTCCCTAACAGGGTTCCGCCGAAGTATCTTGTGACTATTATTATACAATCATGTATTTTCCTGCCTGTAAGCACTTCCAATATAGGTTTCCCCGCTGTTCCTGACGGCTCTCCGTCATCAGAAAACCTCATAAGCTCATTGTTCCCACCAAGGACATACGCATAGCAGTTATGTCTGGCGTCCCAATATTTTTTTCGTGCCGCTTCTATATAAGCCAGTGCCTCCTGCTCATCACTGATTCTGAATGCCGCTGCAAGAAAGCGCGATTTTTTTTCCTCATAATAGCCTTCCCCGCCTTTTTTTAAAAAGATTACACTGTCTGCCATAATTTCTCCTGAATATTCCATACTTAATTTAGTGCTTAAGCTGTCACTGCATCGCACGCACTTTATTTTCCTTTAAGAGCTTAAAACCAGAATAATATGTAAAAAATCAATTGTAAAGAAATAATTTGCTTTATTTGAAGAATGTTTTTTGCTATAATATAGAAATCGGAGGTTATTCACTATGAATTATGGTTCAAAACAGATACGGAAAAAGATAAAATCTCTGCGCTCTCCTTATGAAAAAATAGGCAGGAAGACAGTTGTGCTTTTTTTTAAATTAATCACTGTATGCATTGTGGTCTGCTTTGTCATGCTGACCTGCGTAGGGCTGGGAGCATTCACCGGAATCATCGAGACAGCACCTCAGATTTCACTGGATGCCGTATCCCCGCAGTGGTACCAGTCATATATCTATGACAGCAACGGCAACAAGGTCGAAACCCTTGTCGCATCGGGTTCAAACAGAATCGAGGCAAGTATAGACGATATGCCGAAGCATCTTATAAACGCATTTATCGCAATTGAGGATGCCCGCTTTTACTCACACAACGGAATTGATCCGCAGGGCATCGTGCGTGCGGCATACAAGACAATTAAGAACAAGTTCAAGAGTACACAGGGAGCAAGCACCATCACGCAGCAGCTTATCAAGAATAATATTTTCTCGGCTGAGAGTGAGAACGGTCTTGTAGACACCTTCAAGAGAAAATTTCAGGAGCAGTATCTGGCTCTTATTCTTGAACAGAGCGTTGACAAGGACACTATCCTGCAGAATTATCTGAACACAATTAACCTGGGCAATAACAATCTGGGTGTTCAGGCTGCCGCACAGAATTATTTCAATAAAGATGTGTCTGAGCTTACCATCTCAGAGAGTGCTGTTATTGCAGCAACAACATCGAATCCTTACAAATACAATCCTGTCCGTTTTCCTGAAAACAACAAGACCAGACGTGCCATCGTCCTTAAGAATATGCTCGAGCAGGAGCTTATAAGCAAAGCCGAATATGATGAGGCACTGGCCGATAACGTCTATGACCGTATAATGAATGTGAAGAACACGTCGACCGGTTCGACCGCATATTCATATTATACCGATGCCCTCATATCCCAGCTCATGCAGGATCTGATGAATCTTAAGGGCTATACGCAGACTCAGGCATACAATCTTGTATACCGTGGCGGACTGCAGATTTATTCATGCGAGGACAGTGAGCTTCAGAAATATGCCGAAAGTGCGGTAAACAATCCTGATTATTATTCAGGGCGTTACGATTTCACTCTCAGATACCGGATCCAGATAAAGGACAAGGCTGGAGATCACCACAGCTATACCGAGAACTCCATACTGAATTTTTATCAGTCAACTCTCGGCATTTCCGGCTTCACTCTCCTTTTTTCAACGGAATCCGAAGCACAGGAAGCTATAAACAATTTTAAATCATATATACTTAAAGAGACGGAAGGCACAGTTGTGGATGGTACCGAAAACATAACATATACCCTTGAACCACAGGCCTCCTTCGTTCTTATAGAACAATCAACAGGTTATGTAAAAGCACTTGTGGGAGGGCGTGGCGACAAGACCCACTCACTGGTTCTTAACCGTGCTACCGACTCAACTCGTTCACCGGGTTCAAGCTTTAAGCTCCTTACTGTATATTCACCTGCACTTGATACAGCCGGGATGACACTTGCCACAGTGTATGATGACGTGCCTTATCTGTATTCTACAGGCAAGCTCGTAACCAACGTCGATGACGAATACCATGGTCTTATGACAATTCGTGAGGCGATAACAGTTTCACGAAATGTACCTGCCGTCAAGATTATTACTGATATTACACCTGAGCTTGGCTACAGCTACGCACTCAGCTACGGCATTTCTACCCTCACGCCTGAGGAGCAGCATTATCAGGCAATTGCTCTTGGTGGTATAACCAATGGTGCAACCAACTACGAAATGACCGCCGCATACGCAGCCATTGCCAATTATGGTGTATACAATGAGCCTAAGCTCTACACAAAGGTGCTCGACCATGATGGCAACATTCTCATAGATAATACCGTAGCAACAAGCCACCGTGTAATAAAAGAATCCACCGCATGGCTTCTTGACAGTGCACTCAGGAGCGTTGTGACGGACAATATCACCTTCCTTGACAGCAAGAATATGTATTATGCCGGAAAATCAGGTACGTCACAGCTCAACACCGATAAATGGTTTATAGGCTTCTCTCCTTATTATACTGCCGGAGTATGGATTGGAAATGATGACAGTACTCCTGTCAACACCAACTACTATACAATGCCACAGCTTAATATCTGGAAAGATATTATGGAGCACGCACACGAAGGCTTAGAATACACTGAGTTTCAGAAGCCATATAATATAGTGGAGGCTGAGGTCTGCGCTTCATCCGGCAAGCTTGCCATACCGGGACTGTGTGACAGCGACCCTAGAGGAAGCCAGGTAATTAAAGAATATTTTGAGGACGGTACAGTCCCTACAGAAGTATGTGACGTCCATATTCAGGTCACGATGTGTAAGGATTCAAATAAGATAGCAACAGACAGTTGTCCTCCGGAATCACGCTTTAAGGCAGTATACATCAAGAAAGATTTGTCACTCATTCCTAATATCGACCAGTATATTGTGACAGATTTAGGTTATGTAATCACCCCTGATAAGCTGAATGACGAGTGCGATATTCACTCACATTAATCACTCAAAAGCACCCTAACAACATGCTTTTAAAAATATAAGCAAAAGAGCTTCTGTGATAATAAGGCACGCCCTGCATTATGCATGCCCACAATTATCATGGAAGCTCTTTTCATTCTTTTCCGGCGCTTATCTTTTCATCTTAGGATTAGTGAACAATGAGGCAATAAATCCAAATATAAGTGCTCCCGAAATTCCAACTGCACCTGCCTTAAAGCCTCCCTTAAATATTCCCAAAAGACCTTCAAGGTCAACAGCCTCCTTCACGCCCTTCCACAATACATTGCCAAAGCCCAAAAGCGGCACTGTCGCTCCGGCGCCTGCCCAGTCCGCAAATGGCTGATATAATCCCACAGCACCAAGCACAGCACCCGTACATACAAGCAGTACCATTATCCGTCCCGGCATCAGCTTAGTCTTTTCCATGAGTATCTGGACCAGCACACAGATAAGCCCTCCCACAACAAATGCCTTAACATAATCCATAATCTTCTCCATTCAAGCTCTAATATTTATTTTCACAATATTTCAAAATATTCTGTACAAAAGCCACAGCTCTGCGTTATACATCCTTCTAATCTATCCGCTCAAGTACAACTCCATGTGCTATACCCGGTATGCTCATCCCCTCATTATAGCTCACAGTCGACATAAGAGCGCCTGTCGGGGCAAACAGAACACGCTTAAATTCTCCCTCCTCCATGCGCTTCAGTATATATGAGCAGAGTGTCGTCGCCGCACATCCGCAGCCGCTTCCTCCTGCATGTGTATCCTGTGTATTCTGGTCAAATATTATCATACCGCAATCCGAATGTATGCCGGATATATTTATTCCCTTTTCGTTCAACAGATCAATGAGAATCCGCTGTCCGATATATCCCAAATCCCCGGTAAAAATCTTGTCATAATACCCGGAATCAGCACCTAAATCCTTGAAGTTAGCATATATCATATCCGCACACGCCGGAGCCATGCTCGCGCCCATATTGAACGAATCCTTGACACCATAATCCACAATCTTTCCTGTAGTTATACCTTTTATACACACTTTTCCTGAGAAAGCCGCATTATTACCCACAGCCCTTTCAAGTATTACGCCTCCACTGCCTGTCACTGTCCATGTCGCCGACAATGGCCGTTGGTTTCCATATTCAAGCGGAAACCTGAACTGCTTCTCTGCGCTGGCAAAATGGCTTGAAGTTACCGCAATAACCCTGTCGGCACAGCCACCGGCCACCAGCATTGAGCCAAGCGACATTCCCTCACCCATCGTTGAACATGCTCCGAACAAGCCAAAATACGGAATATTATACTTGGCAAGACCGAAGGATGAGGCGATGAGCTGCCCTAACAAGTCGCCGGAAAGAATGTAGCGTATATCCTTGTCACTTAGCTTAGCCTTGTCAAGAAGATGTGCCACAACCTTTTCCTGAAGGGTGCTCTCCGCCTCCTCCCATGTATTCTGTCCCGCCATCGGATCCTCTACCACCTCGTCAAACAAGCTTCCAAGCGGTCCATCTCCTTCCTTCTTACCCGCCACGCTCGCCCTTGCAGTGATGACCGGCGGCTCATCAAATAAAACGCTCTGTTTTCCAATCATTTTTACACTCATAACGAAATAAAAAAGCCATCTTAGGGCATCCTTTCTAAATTCTTTTACTAGAATACCCTAAAATGGCAAATTATATTCATTGTGATTTCTGCAGCATTCCAAACAGCTATGGAATACAGCTTACAGCTTATCGCTCATAATGTTCTTGTAGCCTTCTCCGTATATCTCGTTCGCACTCGATATTATCATAAACGCATCCTTATCCTCACCCTTTACTATCTCTTCAATAGCCGGTCCCTGCTGCTTTCTGGCAACACACAGTATCACGCGCTTTTCCTTTCCGCTGTATGCGCCCTTTCCCCGCAGGAAAGTCACCGTTATGTCTATCTCGTTCATAATTCTCTGCGAGATTGCCTCCGGATTGTCACTTATAATATAGAAGAGCTTCGCCTCATCCCCTCCGTACAGCACCAGATCAAGCACCTTGCCCTGAACAAACACCGAAATAAGCGCGTATATAATGATGTTGATGTCCTTGAACACGAACCCGGAGAACGCAACTATCACAATATCTGTGAGCAGGAAGATAACTCCAGTCTTGATATGCTTATATTTATCGTGCAGAACCTTCACTATAATGTCCGTTCCTCCTGTTGTCGCCCTGCTCTTAAATACAATAGCAACACCCACACCCACAAGAACGCTTCCTGCCATAGTCGCAATCAGAAGGTCATCCGTGAGCGCGCCAAGATGCGCAAGCTTATTTGTGAAATATGAGTTGAGCAGAATCGAAAAGAACGTGGAGGCGATAAATCTTATTCCATACTTCCACAGACCAAGAACCATTATCGGAACATTTATTATAAAGTAGAGTGTACCGGTCTCTATATTGCATATTCTGTTAAGAACAATGGCAAGTCCCGAGGCGCCTCCGGGTGCAAGATTATTAGGATCAAGAAAGAGGCTGATACCACAGGCATAAATGAATGAACCTATAGCTACGCCCAGCAGATTTATAATCATTCCTCCGAACCTATTCTCTCCTATGGAGGAGCCTATTTTCTTAATCTTCTCTACCATTCCAATCACCATTTCCCGGATATCGGATATTACACTATCATTAATTCCGAAATCATACATTGAATTTTTTTAAATAACTTCAGTTATACCCTTATTTACATGATGTCATGGGCAAAACATGCTCTATAAACCCAACGTGTATAACGTATTATATTTATGCATAAATATAATACGTTATACACTCGTAAATTAAGTTGGCATGTTTTGACCCCAACATCATTTACATATAATGCGTACAAGCACTAAGCAGCAATAAGATATGCAAGATATACGCCGTAGCATACAAGCATGATTGCACCTGCCGGACGCTTGAGCTTCATGTCCTTATTGCATACGGATACCAGCAGAATGACTGCTGCCACAATGGCAATAATACTGTCCACAACGAATTTTGCCTCGAAAACAACAGGTGTGATAAGAGCTGTCGTTCCGGCTACAAACAAAATGTTAAATATATTGCTTCCAACAATATTTCCTATGGCAATATCTGCTTTTCCTCTTCTGGCTGCCGTGACAGAGGTCACAAGTTCAGGAAGCGACGTTCCAAAGGCAACTATTGTAAGACCTATTATTCTGTCGCTCATGCCAAATGCCTTGGCGATGGCTGTGGCCCCGTCAACAGCAAGGTCGCTGCCTAATACAATCGCTGCAATACCGCCCACTATCGCAATAAGCTGAACAGGAAGACTCCACTTCTTATCCTCCTCGCCGCTCTCCTCAGCCTTGTTATTCTTAGCAATCCAGAAGAGATATCCAAGATAACCGATAAAAACAAGCCACATAATAATTCCTTCAAAGAGCACTATCTCACCACCAGTGTAGCCAAACACAAGAAAAAGAACCGATACCGCAATCATCCCCGGTATCTCAAACCTTCTTGTGGAACGCTGCACCGCAATAGGTGTAATAACCGCCGTGAGTCCCAAAATTACCAGAATGTTCATAATATTGCTTCCGACAACATTCCCTACCGTAATTCCGGCACTTCCCTTAAGAGCTGAGGTAATACTTACGGCCGCCTCCGGCATTGATGTACCCATAGCTGCAATGGTAAGTCCTATAACCAGCTGAGGAATACCAAATCTCGCCGCAATTCCGACTGCTCCGTCAACAAAAAAATCCGCTCCCTTTACCAGAAGCACAAATCCGGCAACAAGGGCAGCAAACGCTAAAAACAAATTCATAAAACTCTCTCCTTTTGTATCTTATACGGTACTTACATACAATATTCCGATTATGCAAAACATAAGGCGGAGCTTCTGCCGGTTCCCCGGCAAAACCCCCGCCATAAAGTCTTATCCAAACACAAATTGGCGTGCATTATGTGCATAACGCTTAACAGTATACATAGTCTCCCTCGCTGAACAATATTTATCAGCCATACAGACAATCCATGCCTCCCTGCACTTAGGTGGTATAGGTGTAAGCGGAAACATATGACGCACAATGACATTCTTCTCAATATCATTAAGCCTGAAATCCCTGCTTGCATTCCTGAGTGCAAAATACGGATGCTTAAATCCATGTAGTGAATGTTCCTTATTCTTCTCATGCCAGTCATATAAAAAATAATCGTGAAGCAATGCGCCTCTTACCAGCGCCTTCCTGTCAACCTTGATATGAAGCTTTTTCGCTATCATAAGGCTTACATAAGCCACCGATATGCAATGCTTCATAACCGATGTGTTCCCATGCTGTACAAAACCACTCGTCTGCTTAAAATGAGATTTCTTATCTGTTCTCACCTCAGAAAGAATAGCCTTAATTGACTTAAAATTATTCAATGTACACTCCTATCGGTCTAAAACATGACCCTCTTATATTGTATAAACCCATACGCCTATAGTTGCACATAAGAGGTAAAATGTCAAGATATTATACCGGCAAAAATTAATATCCAGTAAATAATTCCAAGTATCCAGCTTAGCAATATTCCATACAGAATAACCGGACCGGCTATTGTAAATATTTTGCAGCCTACTCCAAAAACATATCCTTCCTTTTTAAATTCAATCGCCGGAGCGGCAACAGAATTGGCAAATCCTGTTATCGGAACAAGTGACCCTGCTCCACCCCACTTTGTAATAGATGGATAGATATTAAGTGCAGTCAGAATAACACTTATCAAAACCAGAGTAAGAGTTGTCCATGCGGCTGCTGTATCCTTGTCATTCCAGAGCATATACATATTCATGACTGCCTGACCGACAGTACATATAATTCCTCCTGTCACAAATGCCTGTGCACAGTTTTTCAGACAGCTATGCTTAGGCGTGACCTGTTCTACATAATCATTGTAGCTTTCATTTCTCTTTTCTATGCGTTCCTGTGTACGTGTCTTTTTGTCCTTCATAGATGCCTCCTGAATGAAATATACTTACATTATCCCTTTTTTATAAGTTCTTATTCATTCAGAAGCAGTCTTCCTCGAAAACACTATTTACGTATAAGCTTTTCAATGCTTTCAATCGGTACCGGCTTAGAATAATAGTAGCCCTGATGCCAGGTCGCACCGAACTTCTTGATATAATCATCTACCTCCCGGTTCTCTATGCCTTCTATGCACGTCTCCGTCTTCGTCCTCTTAGCATAGTCTATTATTGATTGCACCATAGCCTGATTCTGCGGTTTATCCTTGATATCCCTTATAAAGCTCATATCAACCTTAAGCTCATCAAACGGCAGCTCAAGTGCCAGACTGAGTGAACTGTTACCTGTTCCAAAATCATCAAGCGCAATCTTAATTCCCTTAGAATGAAAAAAATCAACCTCGCCCTTCAGAAAGTCCACATCCAAATCCCTGCAGCGCTCAGTAAGCTCAAGGCAAAGCTCCTCAGGGCGTGCTCCGGTCTCCGACAAGATATTCATTACCGATTGACGGAACTCCCTTCTCTCAAGCTGTGCTGCGGAGACATTGACATTGACAAAGCAGCCGGGGAGCTCATCCCTTACCTTCTTTATATCATTAAGAGCCGTGCGCAAAATCCAGTTTCCCAGGTCAAATATGCAAGGATCCTCCTCGAGCCATTCCATAAATATTCCCGGTGAAATTATTCCATACGGCTCCTTCTCCCAACGTATAAGTGCCTCCATGCCACGTATAGTTCCATTCTTCGTATCTGCAATCGGCTGATAGAATAGCTTAAAGCCATCGAAATCACTCGTTGCGCACTGATGTATAAGTGCAATAAGCTCGAACTGATGCTGGTTATCTTTTCCTCCCATCTCATCATTAAAAATGACAAGTTCTCCATGATGTTCATATCTTGAATGATTAACTGCATACGTGAGTCTGCTTCTCACAGCATTCGAATCCGTCATGTATGGCTCTATATACACAGCACCTGCCGAAATCCTGAGCGGAATCTTCTTGCCTTCAACCTCGACATTATTCTCCATGGCATCTTCTATCTTTTCATAGATTTCCCGGAGTTTCTTTCGCGGTATATCCCCAAGCGCCAACACGAACTTCACACCTGAAAGCTTGTAGATATTAGAATTATCGTGCAATATGTTAATAAGCAGCTGAGCCACACAGTTGAGTACCTTATCGCCAAACGCCGCACCATACATCACGCTGATATGGCTGAACTGGTCTAGGTTTACCTTGAGCAGTGCACCCCTTCTGCCTTCCGATATATATTCATTGAGCTGACGTGTCAGAACTGCTTCTGTCCTAAGCCCCGTAACTGTATCCACCTCATCAGACAAACCATAATTAACGAATCTGGTTATAAGTAAAAGCGGTTTCCCTTCATTATCACTGATCATCCTCGACATAGCGTTGAAGCGGTTATACTTGTCTCCGTCTTTAACACGATATTCCCATGACTTGTCAAGGTCATTTCCCTCAACGCGCCGTCCGAAGCAGTATTTAAAAGTCTCAACATCATCCGGGTGCAGTTCTCTCTTGGTCTTTTCCTTCCCAATGGCAGTATAATTCTGTTCAAGCCCGAAATATTCCAGCGTACTCTCGGACCACCATGTGATACCGCTTTTCAGATTTGTGATTGAATAATATGATTTCTTCGCAAGCGATGCCATCTGTTTAACCAGCTCAGGAAAAATTCCATCCATATCCGACCAGAATTTCTTTTCATTTTCGTCCATAAAGAGCCTCCCATTCCGGTTCTTTTGTATAGCCTAAATCCGTATACACGTATAAAATATTAAATATCTTTACCTGTTAAAAAACTTTCTCACAAATAATTATAACTATAAAATCACAAAAAAACAATACCGGAATAATTTCTTTATGCTTTATTACTATATCTTCATTCCAAGTAAATAAAATAATAGATTTCCTATACATTTTCCAAGCGCGAGCGCAATTATGATCACCGGAAGCCCCATTGTTATCTTAGCCCGCCTGAAAAAGACCGGAACCGTCTTTATCGTCTCGGCAAGTGCGATAATCATACTACCGACAAATATTCCGTAACACAGGCCTGATACAGCCGTAAATATAATTCCGGCTCCTGACATTCCGAAATGTATCCCCAATGACCACCATGCATTTCCAAGAATCGCTCCCGCTGCCAGTGTATTTTCATACGTCTTTATATAGACTGCCGTCTTTGTCCTCTGCGCGTAGGTTGTGACCACTCCAATCGCGGTTATGAAGGCGAAAAAGCCCGCGGCGACCATTGTTCCGGCACTCAAGCCTATGACAGCAAGAAGGATATTCTTAATCCACATCAATTTCATTCTTCTCCCTCTCACTCTGCTTTATCATCGCCGTATCAATGTCATCCTCATAGAGCCTCATCTCAACCTCAAGAGGGGTCGGATCCTTTCCGAATTTCCAGCTTCCAAAATGACCATAAAATACGATAATCCCCAGTGCAAGACCTATTGAATATGTGATTTCAAGAATCCTTCCGCCTGCATTCCCATCGCCGTATATCAGCTCATATATTCTTGAAAACATGTCCGCCATTCCGACATCATTGTTGTACGCCATCACTGCGAAGCCGCCTCCAAGCAAGGTAATCAGGCAGATAAAGAACACCTTTGCGTATTCGGCAGCCTTACCCTTGCCTTTTAAATCTTTATGCTCTATGACAATATCCTGCTCGCCGTCACTCTCCACGCAGATGCCCGGAAATTCCTTTGATATACATTCAATCACCTTGAGTACACTCACCACATATCTTCTCTTTTTATCTTCCTGCAGCTTCAATATCTTTATAGCCTTCACTCTGTTTACTATATTCCTGTTCTCACAGTACACGCCCGCAATATCACTTATAAAAACATCTGTTCCATCAACACACGCGCTTTTGTTAAGTTTAATATATATCGTCTGTTCCATACTCATCCTCATTTCCAATAATGCTGTTACATAATGCTATTATTCCTATGAGGATTTTATTTATACATTGATATTTTATCCGGATGTTACGTTATATACCCACGGAGCTTCCTGAGTATTTTTTTCTCAAGCCTGCTGACCTGTACCTGACTGATTCCAAGCTTGTCCGCCACCTGTGTCTGCGTCATTTCCTTAAAATACCTGAGCATAATAAGCTTTCCCTCCAGCTCATCAAGCTCCGCCAACAGCTGTTCCAGTAAAATAGAATTGAGAAGCTGCTCCTGTGCTCCGGCAAATTCATCCTTTACGGTATCCCCGCTGCTGCCGGACAGCTTGTCCACAAGATATACTTCATTGCCGTCATTCTGATATATCGTCCTGTAAATCGACTCAACATCCGTATTCGCCTCAAGCGCCATAACCACATCCTCAACCGACAGCTCCGTGGCTGCCGCAAGCTCCTCTATCGTTGCCTCCCTTCCGTTCTGTGATACCAGCTCATCGGACGCCTTCTTTATCCTGTATCCATTTTCCTTGAGCGAACGGCTGACCTTGAGCATTCCGTCATCCCTTAAAAATCTTTTTATCTCGCCGGCTATCATCGGCACAGCATAGGTTGAAAACCTGACATCAAAGCTGTCATCGAATTTATCTATTGCCTTTATAAGTCCTATCGTTCCTATCTGATTAATATCCTCAAGCTCATACCCTCTTCCGGCAAAGCGCCGGGACACACTGTACACCAGCCCGATATTTTCAAGCACAAGCTTGTCCCTGGCAGCTTTATCACCATTATGTGCTCTTAAGATAAGTTCTTTGGTATCATCCATATATACCACACCCTTATCTTTTTATTTATTTTTACTTATTTCTTTCTTCATAATAACCTTCGTCCCCTTACCCGGTTCCGATTCTACATGCAGATAGTCCATGAATATCTCCATAAATGTAAATCCCATTCCCGAACGCTCCTCCAAGGCTCCGGTTGTATACAGCGGTTCCATCGCCTTGTTCACATCCTCTATACCACAGCCATCATCACTTATACATATAGTCAACATATTCTCATCAATATCGGCATTGATATGTATTATCCCTCCCTGCTTCTTATATCCATGAATAATCGAATTGGTCACTGCCTCAGATACCGCAGTCTTAATGTCATTTATTTCCTCCAATGTAGGGTCGAGCCTTGCACAGAATGCTGCTATGCACACTCTGGCAAAGCCTTCATTTTCGGATATCGCATCCATCTCCATATAGAACCTGCTGCTTGTACTCATCACACATTTCCTCCCGCCTCACATAATGCTGCCTCCACACTGTCCTTCTCGACAGTTATTGTGTACAGTCCGGCTATTTTAAATATTCGTTCAAGTCCTCTCCCTAGATTTGCCACATATATTTTCCCCTTACATGGTGCTAGCTTTTTGTATCGTCCCATTATAAAGCCAATGCCTGAGCTGTCCATAAAGCTCTTATTTTCAAAATCCATAATGACATATCTTATTCCTCTCCTGTCTATAATCTCATCCACCGGACTGCGAAGCTGCTCCGTAAGATGGTGATCCAATTCCTTATCCAGATGTATAATCAGACAATTCCCCTTAACAACATACGGGTCATCCATGTGCTCTCCCTCCTTAACATAAAATAAAAAAACACGCACGAAAATAACTTCTCCTCGTGCGTGTTTTATAAAATCCGTCGTATTTTTACTGTCCCTGTGTTTCTTCTGCTGATACCGGCTGTTCCTCATTATCTGCCGTGCTGTCATCCTCTGTGTTTTGTCCGTTTTCCTGATTGTCTGCGGAAGTCTCCTGCTCCTGCGGAAGCTGCGTTCTAAGCTGTGCAAGCCTTGCCGTGACATCCGCAGCAAAGCCCGACTGCGGAAACTTAATCAGAAAGTCTTCGTAATAGACTGCTGCTGCAGCTGCCGTATCATTCTCCTGTCTGCACAGACCAAGATAATATGCCGCTTCATCGTTAGTTTCATCATATATCAATGCAGCCTCAAAATAATTGGCTGCTGAAATATAATCCTTTTCAAGAAATGCTTTCCTGCCCTGTGCATAATAGCTATCCGCACCTCCGCTGCTTGTCTCCAGCATGGTATTGTACACATCCTTAGCCGTCTGCGTAGGCAGCAATGCCACATCTATCTGCTGCAGCAATACGAGTGCCTGCGCAAAATCATACTTAATGTATGAAGCTGCTGCCTCTATAAGAAGCGAATACATATTGGACTCTCCATTCTCACCGGTATATCCGGAAAGCTGCTTTGAAAGATTATCCCTTTCCGTTGTAAGTGACTTAATCTGTGATTTCAGGTCAGCCATGTCAACAGAATTGGCTGCAAGCTGTTCACTGTAATCTAAGACCAACTGGTTATTATCATAATTAAGACTCGATATCTTAGATGGTACTATAAGGAACCATACAAGTGCCGCCCCTAATACAACTCCAAGAAGTATGCTCAATACGGTAAAAATACCGTTGCTTGGCTCCTTGTAGGAGTTCGGAGGTATAATAACATCATGCCCCGTCACCGATGCCTGCACAGGCTTCTTCTTTTTCTTAAAGGCAGTCTCCTTAGCTTCACTCTCATTGACAAGGCTTCCATCAAGCTCCGACAAATATCTGAGAGCAAGCGTATTGTTCCTGTCGGTCTTTAACACTCTCTGGAAACACTTTCCCGCCCTGTCCGTCTGACCATCCTTCCACAGAAGAAGGCCGAGCAGCAGACCTGCCTTTATAAGCTTAGGGTTCATTGTGACAACCTTCTTAAGCTGTATAACAGCCATATCGGCTGCCCCCTCCTTGGCATACCTGAGTGATATATTGAAACGCTTAATCGCCTGATTCATCAGCTCAAGCTTGTTAGGATCATCCTGAACCTTCTTTATATAGACCTCGGCAACATTCCTGTCCGGCTTAAGATTCTTGCTTATAACCCATTCGGACAAGGCCATAACAACCTCACCCATCTCAAAATATACAAGACCTAACAGATTTCTTGCCTTTATATTATTCTTATTTATGCAGAGACTTGTTCTAAGACTATCTACAGCACCTGTCAAATCGCGTACTTTAGCCTTCTCAAGTCCTTGATTGTAATATGTGTTGGAGGTCCTGACGACAATCCTGTAAACAGATACGTCCGCACCGCATTTTAAGCAGTAATCACTGTTGTTATCAAGCTGGCTGTTGCATACATAACACTTCATCCTGTTCCTCCGGCACTACTTACTCTCGACGGTCTTGCTGATAATCTTATCAATAATATCTGTCACATCAACCGTATTGTTACCATATATAGCATCCTCCGCCTCGTCAACCTCCTGACTCGGCTGAAACTTCTTAATCTCTTCATCAAAATCTATCATTGTCAAATCCTCCATGCCACCGTCCGGCGATGACAAAAACATACTCTAGCCTTCTTCCGGTGTACCTGCTATTCTCTTAATTTCTCCTACAAGATACAGCGAACCTGCTATGAACACCCTGTCCCCATCCTTTTTCAGAGACATAACCTTCGCAAATGCAGCCGAAGCTGTCTCCTCCTGAAATACAGGCTTATCCGTATACTTAATAAAAGTCTCCAAAAACACTTCCGCCGGCATTGCACGGTTAGTGTACTCTACCGTACATACGACATACTCGTCAAATGCCTCCGAATCGCATATCTCCTTAATCATTGTATCATACGCCTTGTCGGCAACCGCAGAGAACATAAGTATCTGCTTCCTGTCCTTCATCGCCTTTGCAGTCTCAAGAAAAGCCCTTATTCCGTCCTCATTGTGTGCCCCATCTACATACACATCAGGACAAAGCTCCTCCATGCGCCCTTCCCAGAAGGCTGTTGTGATTCCGGTATGTATCTGCTCGTCCGAAAGCCTGATACCATAATTTTCCTTAGAAAGCCATGCAAGTGCCGTCGCCGCAAGCGATGAATTCCACACCTGATAAAGTGCTGCACTCGATACTGAAAAGCTTTCATTTTTATAATATCTGTTATTCAGACAAAAATCAATAAATTTACCTTTTTTTTCAATGGATGACACATTGTCAGAGGTAATTACTTCAAACGGAGCTTTTTTCTGCTCCGCAACAGCTTCAATAACTCCCCTTACCCTGCTGTCCCCACCATAAAATACCAATGGTACTCCGGGCTTAATTATTCCCGCTTTTTCCGATGCAATCTCCTCAATGGTGTTTCCAAGGACATGCATGTGATCCATGCTGACACTTGTTATAACCGTCATAAGAGGCTTTTTTACCACATTCGTGGAATCTAATCTTCCGCCCATCCCCGTCTCAAGAACTATGTACTGTACCTTCTGCTCCTTGAACACAAGCATAGCCATTCCGAACAAGAACTCAAAATAAGCCGGATGCTTTCCACCCGACTGCTCCATCCTGTGTGCCGCCTCAAGAACTCTTTCGTATGCGCTCTCAAAAATATCATCTGAAACCGGCACATCGTCTATCTGTATTCTCTCATTAATCTTTACAAGATGCGGAGAGATAAAAAGACCGGTCTTATACCCTGCCCTTACCAGTGTGTTGGATATATATGAACACACTGAACCTTTTCCGTTGGTTCCTGCGACATGAATAATCTTCATATCATCGGTATCTATTCCTAATTCTTTCAATAAAATCTCTGTATTTCTAAGCTCCGTTTTCCCTGCGAACTTTGGAATGGAGTTAATATATTCTTCTGCCTTTGTCATACAAGCTTTCCTTCATTTCCATTCTAAAAAGAATAATGTAAATATCAATACCTTGTTATCTTATCCCTTTTATAGTGGAAGTGCAACAAAATTTTATCGCAAAATACGACAAAAGACACCCTGCTGCTCATCCCCCCTGCCTTATATGGTAATGCACGGCAAAGCTCTAGCAGAAGCAGCCTCCGCACATCATATTGAGACAGCACATTTTTGTGAGACAGCTGCTGCATTCATCTGCCTGATACACCTGCCCTCCGTACACGCGTCCCATATCGGCATACCAGTCCGTTCCGTTCTCCATGGCAGAGGCAAACTGTGCGTACTCCGTATTCCCCGGTTCAAGCTGGTGAGCCATCTTAGCATCCTCCTTGGCATTGACCATGTTTCCAAGTCCTCTGTTCGCCATAGCGTGAAGATAATACCAGCGCGCACTATGCTCAGATATATCATTCAGAACATTCATAGCCTCCTTATAGTAGCCGTGGCTGAGATAATCCATCGCCGCATTAAGATGCTGTGTCTGTGCATCCTGCCCTGTGGTCCGCCCACTCTGATACCCTCCAAAGCCTCCGAAGCCACCAAAGCCTCCGAAGCCTCCGAAGCCTCCAAAAGGATTCTGCCCATAGGCTCCGCCCTGATTATAGCTCCTGTCATCATAACCATAAGCTGATGTATGATTTTCCTTTGCCTTCACAATCTGGTCATACGCAGCCTGAACCTCCTTAAACCTCTCCTCAGCCGCTGCCTTGTCAGGGTTGTTGATATTGGCATCCGGGTGATACTTTCTGCTAAGCCTTCTATATGCTTTTTTTATTTCTTCATCAGTGGCATTAGGAGATACTCCCAGCACACTATATGGATCTCTCATTTTTCTCTCCATTCCGTGGTTTTGTTTTTTCGTTGTACTTTCCCCATATACCCGAATACAGAATATTTCTGAGAATATCCGTATTTTCCAATATCGGAAGCTTCTCAAAACCTGCTGCTGCTCCTGCTCCCATCATCATGAGCATATCATAAGCCTTAGCCTCAATCTGTTCTTTGCTCCAGCCTGCCTTTATAAGCTGCCTGAGCGGATTATAACTGCCATCCCTCTCATCCTTATCAAGGTCATCATAAGCATCCATAAGATATATAAATTTTCCAAGATAAAAGCCAAGCTGCCTTAAGTATTCCGACCATTCATCCTGCTTAAAGCACAACAACTCTGCCATCATCCTTCCCGTACAGCCCGCAACCTTGTCAAAATCCTTCTCATTGGCATTTTCACACGCCTTGTTCTCAACAATATATGTCTTTATTGCCTTCGCCTGCCTTGGATTCTCCATGCCGGCTCTACGGCACCTCTTTTTTAACAGTCCTGCCATGATAAGTGCCTTATAGTCCCTGTCATCCTCCCAGTCATCGAGAAGCTTATAGTAGGTAAGCAGCATATTCATATCTGCACCATAGTCCGAAAAGCGATTGTATATTATATCGTGCTTCGCCGCCGGGTGCACCAGACAGTGTTCCTTCATGCGGACACTCTTCTCCTCATAGAGACTGGTGAGCAGCAGCGTTACAAACGTCATATCATAAGTGAGTGTAAACTGTCCAAGCCTCCCATAGCGCTTCTTTAGCGCATGGCATAAGCCACAGTAAAATGCATGATATTTATCGTAGTCCTTAACCTTCAGCTCTGCCTTATTAATAGTAACATAACCAAACATCAGCTCACCTTTATAAATTCATTTTTGCACTTAGGACAGGTTATACATATCCTGCCCTTTCCCTTAGGAACTCTTATATTCTGTCCACATTTCTTGCATCTGTATATGTGGTGTGTCTTTCTCTCCTTGAAGCGGAGCTTCCATGTGTTGAACCACCCCCTGATGTGCTTCGTGCATCCGACATACATCAGATTTTCCTTATATCTTTTCTGCGTGTTCTTAGAAAGCATGCGGAAATAGGAATATATAAGACAGGCTAATGCCAGCACATACATAAAGTTTCCCGCAAAAATTGACAAAAGCAGGAAAGCTATGGAACATCCAAACAAAAACCGGTTAAACTGGTCTACTCCATACCTTCCCTGCATAAAGCGGTACATTTTTGAGCGAAAGTTATTCATAAAGTTTCCCATACAGCGTGTGTGTCTCCTTTTAAATATTCAATATCCGGGTGTAAAAGCATGCCTGCCGAGTCTGTTGGTGTATAACGTATTATATATACATGTTTTTACACCCTGATTTTAAGATAATTCTTTAAGTCAAGATATAAGATAGCACATTCTACGGGAAAAGTCTGTTAAATAAGTATAAACTTATATTAATGTTAAATTAACTGTACCGTCATGTCCGTGGTGAGGTTCGGGTCAGGCGCCCTGGATTTCACGGACGGCTTCGTAGAAGCGTTCCATTTCCTCGTCCGTTCCGATGGTTATTCTCAGGTGGTCTTTTACTCTGTCACCTGTGAAATAGCGAACATAGATGTTGCGCTTTTTAAGCTCCTCAAAAAGCTCCTTCGCCGTTATCCTTGACGGCCTGGCAAAGATGAAGTTGGTCTTTGAGTCCGGGAAGGTAAATCCAAGCTCTCTCAGTCTTACCTTGGCATTCTCTCTCGTATTTACAATCTTAGCGACTGTCTCATTAAAATAATCCTTGTCGGCAAGCACGGCAGTGCCAAGCTCTATAGCCGCCATATTCATTGTGTATGAATTGTAGGAATATTTTACATCATTGAGAGCCTTTATAAGCTCCTCCCCTCCGATTGCATAGCCGATTCTAAGTCCCGCCATTGAACGCGATTTAGAGTAGGTTCTGACCACCAGAAGGTTATCGTATTCGTCAAGGAGCGTGAGTACACTCTTTCCCCCGAAATCAATATATGCCTCATCCACGATTACTATAACATCCCGGTTGGCATCAAGGATTTTTCTCACATTGTCAAGCTCCAGATAGACGCCCGTCGGTGCATTGGGATTAGGAAAAACAATTCCGCCGTTAGTCCTCATGTAGTCCTCCGGCTTAATGTTAAAGCTCCCGTCAAGCATAGGACGCTCATAAGGAATCTTAAACAAATCCGCCCACACATCATAGAAAGAATAGCTCACATCCGGGAAAAGCACCGGCTTATCCGAATTAAAGAACGTGAGGAATGACATCGCAATAACATCATCCGAACCTACTCCGACAAAAACCTGCTTATCGCTGACTCCATACTCAGCCGCCAATGCCTTCACAAGCTTCGTTGCCGCCGGATCCGGGTAAAGGCGGTAATTCTCCATATCCATCTGCTCAGCCGCGCGCCTCGCAAGCGGTGACGGCGGATAAGGATTCTCATTCGTGTTGAGCTTTATAAGCTGTCCCTCCACCTTCGGCTGCTCCCCCGGAACATACGGCACAACCCTGCGAATATTATCTCTCCATTTCTTATCACTCATCTTTATGTCCTCCTATGCTTATCCCTCTATTCCAAGCTCCTTAGCCACAAGCGCGAACTTCGGCAGTGCGTTCATTATAGTACCATAAGAAACACAATATGCGATTCTCACATACCCCGCGCACGCAAATGAGCTTCCCGGAACAATGAGAATGTTATATTTCTTTGCCGTCTCCACAAGCTTCTTCTCGTCCTTGTCCGGTGCCTTGACCCACAGATAGAACGCGCCCTGAGGCTTAATGCACTCAAAGCCAAGCTTCGTAAGACCGTCATAGAGTGCCCTGCGGTTCCTATCGTAGGCTTCCACATTGACCTCAGCGTCAAGACATCTCGCCACCGCGCGCTGCATAAGTGTAGGCGCATTCACGAAGCCAAGTATTCTCGTGGCAACGCCCGCCGCCGACTGCAGCATCCCGGCATCCACCACCTCATCAGGAATCACAAGATACCCTATTCTCTCGCCCGGAAGCGACAATGATTTGCTGAATGAATATCCTACAATCGTATTGTCATAATATTTTGTAAGGAAAGGAACCGTGACCCCATCGTACACAAGCTCACGATATGGCTCATCGGCTATAAGATAAATCTCTGTGCCGTACTCCTTCTGCTTCTTGTCCATAATTGAGGCAATTTTCTTGATTGTAGCTTCAGAATATACAACTCCTGACGGATTGTTAGGGTTGTTGACGATAACAGCCCTCGTCTTAGGGGTTATAGCCGCCTCGAAAGCCTCCATATCAGGCATGAAGGTAGCCTCATCCGGTGCAACCTCCACAAGCTTTCCGTCATAATTTGCCACATAGGAACGGTACTCGCCAAAATATGGAGCAAAAGCGATGACCTCATCTCCGACATTTAAAAGTGACTTGAATATGACATTCAGACCACCTGCTGCCCCCACGGTCATAATAATATTCTCATATGTGAAATGTGTCCCGAATCTCTTATTAAGATTCTCCGCAACCGCACCTCTCACATCCGCATAGCCCGGATTACTTGTATATCCATGCAGAAACGTGCTCTCCTCCTCATCGACAATCGCCTTTATCGCCTCATTGACCTCCTTCGGTGCCGGCACATTGGGATTTCCAAGACTGAAATCATATACATTCTCAGCCCCATACTGTGCCGCAAGCTTCTTTCCCTCCTCAAACATGGCTCTTATCACCGAGCTGCCCTTTACAAGACCTACCATTCTCTCCGAAATCATACCGGTTCCTCCTTATATTATTTTATCAGCATCCTGTCGCTATATTATATAGGTTATAATACACTCCCTGCTTTTCCATAAGCTCCTTATGTGTTCCGCTCTCCGCAATTCCGTCCTCCGTAAGTACAAGTATCCTTTCCGCGTTTCTGATTGTTGAGAGCCTGTGTGCGATAACAAATGTTGTCCTGTTCGCAGCAAGTGTCTCAAGGGACTCCTGGACAACCTTCTCGCTCTCATTGTCGAGCGCACTTGTAGCCTCGTCAAATATAAGAATCGGCGGATTCTTTAAGAATACTCTCGCAATCGAAAGACGCTGCTTCTGCCCACCGGACAGTTTTATTCCCCGCTGTCCTATATCGGTATCGTAGCCTTCGGGAAGGCTCATAATAAATTCATGCGCATTAGCCTTTTTAGCCGCTTCATAGACCTCCTCATCGGTCGCGCCCGGTCTTCCGTATCTGATATTTTCGATTATTGAACCTGCAAAGAGGTATACATCCTGCTGCACAATTCCTATATTATTTCTCAGACACTTAAGCTTTAAATCTCTCACATCGACGCCATCGACGCTTATACTTCCCGAAGTGACATCATAGAATCGCGGAATGAGACTGCAAAGGGTAGTCTTTCCCGCTCCTGATGAGCCGACAAGTGCAACATACTCACCTGCCTTCACAGCAAGGCTTACATTTTTTAACACATAATCATTCTTATCATTGTATCTGAAGGAGACATCCGTAAAGGCAACATCACCCTTGAAATCATTCTTTTCAACTGCATTATCCTTGTCCTTTATCGTAGGCTCAATAGACATAATCTCAAGAAAACGCTCATATCCTGAGACACCGTTCTGGAAAGTCTCAGTGAAGTTGATAAGCTTCTTAACCGGTTCGGTAAAGTTGTTCACATACAGAAGGAAGGTTATGAGCACCGTCACATCAACAATTCCCTTGGTTATGAACACGGCTCCCGCCACAATAACAATAATATTTATCATGGTCATAAATGCGCCAAGCCCTGAGTGGAAGCCTCCCATATACAGATAACTGCTCTTTTTAGTCTCAACGAAGCGGCTGTTGCCGTCACGGAACTTTTCCATCTCCGCGTCCTCATTTGCAAAGGATTTTACAACCCTTATTCCGGAAAGATTATCCTCTATGGTAGCATTTATGTCAGCAATCTTTGCTCTGTTCCGCTTAAATGCTGCTTTCATCTTCTTATTAAAATAATATGCATAAGCAAACATAAACGGTATAATCGCAAACGCAACCAAGGTGAGCCTTATATTGATTGACGCAAGAATCGCAAACGAACCGATAAACTTAATTATGGATATGACAATATCCTCCGGTCCATGATGGAAAAGCTCCGCTATCTCAAAAAGGTCATTGGTCACACGGCTCATAAGCTGTCCGACCTTCTGGTCATCAAAGAAATTAAACGATAACCGCTGATACTGTGCAAATATCTCATTTCGCATATCATACTCCATCTTAGCTCCCATGATATGTCCCTGATATGCGATAAAAAAATTGCAGTATGCCTCAAGAAGTACAAGCCCGACCATCAAAAGTGCAAGCTTTAAAATAACCTTAAGTGCTTCGTCCGCCTCATAAAATATCACCGTACCTGTTATATATCTTATTATAAGCGGTATCACAAGTGTAACCGCCGCGCCCATAATCGCAAAGAACATATCCGCAAAGAACAAGCCCTTGTAAGGTTTATAATATGAAAAAAATCTCTGCCATTTACCCATATTGCGCTTGGCATCGTATGACACATCAAATGGATCTGTGGGTATTGATGTAAAGCCTTTATTTTTCTTATTCATTTCAATCTCCGTTTTTCATATTCGTTATTGTCAATGTCTTTAACTTCCTTAAATTTTTTCCGGCAGTCATGTATCATATAAGATTTTACGTTTAAGTTGCGCCGGCATATCAATTATCTTTTCCAGTTCATAAGCACCGTCAGCATTCTTCTGTATCCGAATGCCTTCTCCCTCATCACCATGCGCTCCATGTCATCAAGATTGAGGTCCGAGTGCTCTATCTCCATGGAATAGTTGTGCACAAGCCATACCTGCTCGTCGAATGTGAGCCTTTTGCCATTTTTATACCAGAGAGCCATATCCAGCTCATGTATTATGAGAACCGCCGCAAGTCCGAAGCGCAGCTTGCTCTCGACCTCATAGTCATATACTGCCCCGGCAAAATATGTGAAGATAAAATATGACATAAGCTGTTCATACTCCTCCATCCTGTCGGAATAATAGCTGTCAAACTCCTCACAGAGGATCTCATACTCGTTGGCGGTCATATCCTTGTACAGAAGCTTCTGCGTCTCCCTTACAGACTCTGTCCACGATGATCTTAACACCTCAAGCCTGTGCAGTTCTTCAAGCATATCGTTCATATACTGCTGCCTTAAGCCTGCTTTGCCGAGGTATCCGCTGTAGGTCTTCTTTTCCGTGGCTGCCTGATGTTCTTTTTCATCAATCTCGAATATCTGGTCATTGTCTATAAGTCCCTGTATGCCATGCACAATATCAAGAAGCCTTGCAAGCCTGAAGCTTATCGTCCCCTTTTTCTCATGCAGAACATCATAGAGCACCTCCCGGATGTCAAGAAGCTTTGTAAACATAAGATAGTCAAAATCCTCATACTCCTCTTCCTCATCGTCATTCTCGGTGTAAAATCCTACCCTGCCTCTGTTTTCAAGAACTATTCTCGCCGCCTCCGGGCATGACACGGAAAGGGAAATCTCCCTCACATTCTCATATTCCTCAAAATGCCTTGGATATCTCTGGCACAGAATACACATCTTATCCTCCCCGGCATCACAGTAGACATCACACAGACCGCGCTCATTTAAAAGTGCACATTTACCCGCAAACTGCTCGAACATTCCGTTCTCCCAGTCTATAGAGTTGCGCAGGCGCACACCTATCTCGCCCTCCATTTTTTCATACCGCTCAAGTGACTCCTCGTCTATCGTTATCTGCCAGCCTGCCGCGCAGCAGTTATCCTTGCACTCACCGCCGATACAGCAGAATTTCTTATAATAATCAGGATATGTGTATTCCATGGTTAAAAATTTTCCTCCTAAAACCAGGCGGCTGTCCGCAAGCCGCCTTGCTGCTTCATTGATTATATGTTACACGAAAAAATAATTGCGAAACCCGGCTTAAATCCCTGCCGTTATGCAATCTACTATATCACACTCCCGACTGTCTGCAAATGTAATATAGCAAAATCACACAACATCCGGTATACATAGCCAGAGTTTCGCAATTATACTTTAAATTAATCTCTTACCTTAATATGCACTTCACGAAGCTGTGTCTCCGTAACCTCGCCCGGTGCTCCGCACATGAGATCCTGTGCATTGCCGTTCATAGGGAACGTGATAATCTCACGGATGTTCTCCTCATCGCGAAGAAGCATAATCATACGGTCAACGCCAGGTGCCATACCTGCGTGTGGAGGTGCTCCGAACTGGAACGCATTGTAGAGTGCCCCGAACTTGGTCTTTAAATCCTCCTGTGTGTAGCCTGCAATCTCGAATGCCTTTACCATTATATCAAGGTCATGGTTGCGGACAGCTCCGCTTGAAAGCTCAATTCCGTTACATACAATATCATACTGATATGCCAGTATGTCAAGAGGATTCTTGGTATTAAGCGCCTCAAGTCCTCCCTGTGGCATTGAGAACGGATTGTGTGTGAATACAATCTTCTTCTCCTCGTTGTCATACTCAAACATAGGAAAATCATTTACAAAGCAGAAGCGGAATGCGTTCTTCTCGTATAAATCAAGTCTCTTTCCAATCTCATTTCTGAGCTGTCCGGCATAGAGATTAGCCCTCTCCTCCTTATCAGCGATAAAGAAGATGGTATCCCCCGGTACAAGTCCGGCAAGCTCTGCCAGCTCCGCCTTATATTCATCAGGAATGAACTTGTCGATAGGTCCCTTATAGCTCATGTCATCTGCAATCTCAAGGTATCCAAGTCCGCCCATTCCGATTGACTGTGCATAGCTTAAAAGCTTTTCGTGAAAGCCCTTTGACATCTCAGCATGAACCTTGATAGCTCTTACCGTTCTCTTTAAAAACGGCTTGAATGTGCACTTCTGGAAAAATTCTGTGACATCCATTATTCTAAGTGGGTTTCTCAAATCCGGCTTGTCACAGCCGAACTCAAGCATAGCCTGCTTGTAGCTGATAACCGGGAACGGAGCCTGTGTAACGGATGCGCCCTCAGGTGCGAACTTGTTAAATGTGGAAGTAAGAACCTCCTCACCTGCCCTGAACACATCCTCCTGTGTCGCAAAGCCCATCTCAAAGTCAAGCTGGTAGAACTCTCCCGGTGAACGGTCTGCCCTTGCATCCTCATCCCTGAAGCATGGTGCTATCTGGAAATACTTGTCAAAGCCTGACACCATAAGAAGCTGCTTATACTGCTGCGGTGCCTGAGGCAGTGCATAGAACTTACCCTTGAACTTTCTTGAAGGAACGATATAATCTCTCGCTCCCTCCGGCGATGACGCACACAGAATAGGTGTCTGAATCTCTAAGAAGCCCATCTCTGTCATCTTCTGTCTTAAATAGCTTATAACCTGTGAACGGAATATTATATTATCCTTAACCTTCTTATTTCTCAAATCAAGATAACGGTACTTGAGACGGACATCCTCCCTCGTCTCCCTGGAGGTTATAATCTCAAAAGGAAGCTGTGCCTTCACCTTGCCGAGCACTGTGACCTTATGTGCCTCAAGCTCTATTGTCCCGGTAGGAATCTTAGGATTATATGTCTCCTCATCCCTGTGCTCAATCACACCCTCGATGCTTATACAATCCTCCTTGGAAAGTCCGTTAAGAAGACTTGTATCTCTCATAACCACCTGCAGAACTCCATACATATCACGCAGGTCCACGAAGGACACTCCGCCATGATCACGAATATTTTCAACCCAGCCTGCAGCCTTACAGCTCTTTCCTACATCCTCCTCTGTGATACAGTCAATGGTCTTGTCACGATAAATGTTGTTGATGTTCATGTTCTCCTCCATATACGCGCCGACGGCGCTCTCTTTATAGAACTACTAAAGCCTCCACAGATTCAGGAATCAATGATATTCGCAATCCGCCTTCGCTGCTTGCTCATATAAAATAAAACGTCCTGAACTATGCCTAGTTCAGGACGAACATATTGTCCGCGGTACCACCTGATTTACTGATAAACAGTCACTTTGCGGTTCTAACAAACCCTTCCGGTTATCGCCCGGTCTACGTCGCCCTTACTTAGAAGTGGTATAAATAACCAATAAGCTGATATGCTCTGTATACCTCATGCAATTCCGTACAGCTATAGGATTCATACCTCTATCCGTTCTGTTTGCAGCTCCTGAGTGTTATTCCCATGTGTTCTGCTGCCGGGCTTCCACCATCCCCGGTTCTCTGTAAGTGACCACTCATGGTACTTCTCTCTATCAACGCCTTAAATGGATTATAATAGGTGTCCTTTTATTTGTCAACAGTTTATTGCGGTAAAGTGTGAAAAAATTTTCAATCAGCTACGCCGCCTGCTGCTATAAACTGCGCGCTGCTATTACTCTCTTCCAATTATCAATCATGCAGCTTGTAAGACTGATGTCATCATCCTCAACCGTAATCTCATCCGCCGTGTACCAGCCCGCCATCGACAGCTCCTCCCTGTCAAGCTCTATCCTGTCGGCACCGTCAAGCTCCGCATAGAAGCCCATAAGAAAGCCTCCGTCCATGCCCCACGGCTGGCTCGCATAGTAGGTGACATTCTTCACCTGAACGCCAACCTCCTCAAACACCTCTCTTCTTACAGTGTCCTCCGCCGACTCTCCTATCTCAACAAAGCCCGCAATGAGTGCATAGCCCTTGTAATCCCTGCCGTTATACTTTGTCATAAGAAGGTGGCTGCCATCGTGGACACCCACAATCACAGCAGGCGAAATTCTCGGAAAAATGAGATTGCCGCAGTCCGGACAGCGAAGCGCACGAAGCCTTGTATCATGGAAGGTCTGTCCGCCGCATCTTCCACAGTGCGCATTGTCCCTGTACCAGCAGTGCAGATGATAGCCCGTCATAAGCGCAAATACCCTGTCCTTAGGCTTTGCATGACGCAGTGCCTTGTAATGCTCATACGAATATCCAAGCTCAGCCCAGTCCGGCTCCGAAGCCCCGGCATAGTGGGTAATTAGAAAATACTCCTCACCATCTATGGCGAACAGATAGCGATATTCCGCCACGTATTTTTCAATCTCACCGAACCTAGGAAAGTACACATCACCCGCCGGCACATCCTTCTCGAGTGAGCTTGCCGACTCCTCCGGTATATCCCGCGTACCCTCACATTTCTCATGTGCCGTGAGCACATAGCTGTCCTTGAATATAAGGCACAACGCCTTTTCATCCGGGGTCTTGTCCGGGTAATAATTATTATCGTATTTTTTTGGTAAAATATCCTGAAGCATATAATTTTTCCTCACATACTTTTCTTATAAGATAATCGCAAAGCTCTAATTCGTCATCTTTATCGAAATATCATTCCCAAACGCGTTGATTTCCGCATAGCTTCCGCAGATGACCGGCATCATAGGTGACAAATGGCCTAAGTCCACATCCATTATGATGGGAACCTTATATTTTGAGAGAATGCCTGTTACCGCATTGTACTGGTTCATCCCCATCATATCGCTGCCAAAGCACAACGGTCTTCCTATAATAAAGCCCTTCACATGCTTGAACCAGCCGGCATGCTCCATGTTCCAGAGTGCCCTTCTTATTCCCATCACATTAAGGTCGCAGCTCTCCAGAAACCATATAATGCCATCGTTCTCATATTGCTCGGCAAACCGGGCAACCTTGTCAAAATTCGTGCCTGCAAGATTTACAAGGCAGTCCATGCAGCCACCGATGAGACGCCCGGATAAGAATACCTCATAGTCTCTCGCCATGCTGCCGCCGACACCCGGAATGTAATAGTACAGCTCTCTCTTCTCAGTGAGATTGTACGGAAGAAGCGGATGCTCCTCATCCCTTATTCCTTCCTTCTCCCACATCGGATAACCCTTAACAATATTTTTCTTTCCTGTAAGGACATCATAAGCGTCCTGAACAGCTTCATGCCACGGCTCCATTCCGAAGGAAGCTGCACATGGAGCATATATTGAAGCCACATCGCATATTGTCGTGAGCAGAAATGTAAAATTAGTGTTATCCGAAAAGCCCATATACCACTTAGGCTTTGCCTGCTTAATCTTCTCAAAATCCACATAATCAAGCGTTTCACACATGAGCTCTCCGCCGCCGCAGGATATCAGGGCGTCATTATTCTCACTACAGTAATAATCCGTAAGTTCTTTTCCACAGTTTTGCGGTGTCGAGCTTATACCTATGCCGTCCCCTGCATAACAGTTAGGGCCTATATCGAGCTTATGCCCTAACTCTCCCAGCTTTTTCTGTGCATTTTTAAATGCTGTTTTATAAGGCTCAGTGTTACACCCGAATGAAGGCGCAACGAAGCCTATAGTTCCATCGGACTTTAAAAATTCAGGAAAACGCATATTTTTATTCCTCCATACAAAAAATATCATGAACTGTCTTTATATCACGCGTCCGCAGCATCAGTGTATTGCTCTATCGCAATGTAGCAGCGAATTGACACTTTTTTATCTTTCGTTTATACTTCGTGATTGCAGATACAAATATACAAAACGTGAGGTTATTATATGTCACATATCAGCTTAAAATCAATAGAAAAAATAATAATGATACTTCTTGGGAACCTGCTGTACTCATTTGCAATAGCATTTTTCATACTTCCAAGCGGGCTTATCACAGGCGGAACCACAGGTATCGCACTTTTTGTAAACTATCTCACCGGTTTTGATATCAGTCTTTTTGTTCTTATTTTTAATATAGTGATGTTCATTGTTGGATTTCTTATTCTCGGAAAGACCTTCGCCCTCTCAACAGTACTCAGTTCAATATGCTATCCATTCATGCTGTCACTGGGACAGAGACTTAATCTGCTGATGGGGGATTTGACGCATGACCTGATACTGTGCACCGTGTTCGGCGGACTTTTAATCGGAATTGGCATCGGCATTGTAATCCGAGCCGGAGCATCCACCGGCGGTATGGACATCCCTCCGCTTGTCCTCAACAAGAAACTGGGAATAAATGTGTCTGTCTCACTGTATGTATTTGATTTTACAATACTTATACTACAGATGTTTTTCTCTAACCGCGAACAGATATTGTACGGAATACTTCTTGTGTGCATATATACATTTGCACTTGAAAAGGTTCTCATAATGGGAAAAAGCAAGACTCAGGTCGAGATAGTCAGTGATAAATACAAAGAGATAAATGAACTTATAACAACAAAATTTGACCGCGGAACAACGCTTTATAACGCAAACGGTGGGTTCACAGGAAATTCAACCTGTGCCGTGTTAACAGTGATTAACAAGCGTGAGCTCTTTGCAATACAGGAGGCAGTCATGAAGGTTGACCCGGCTGCCTTCATAATTATCAGCCAGGTCAATGAGGTAAAGGGACGCGGTTTTACTCTTCAGAAGAAGTATGAGGTGAAGTAAGCTTCTCCATAAGAAGGAACTTCCCCTTTCTGAAATATGCATCACCTGCGTAGCTATAGCCTGCACTCTCATATAACTTAACAGCGCGGGGGTTTTTCGTAAATACATCGAGACGTATTGAGGAAAAGCCCCCTTTTAATGCTTCTTCATCAATGTGTCTGAGCGTTCTCGCCGCAATTCCCATTCCTCTGTACTCCGGCTTCACACACAGTCTGTGCAGCACAATAAAATTATCCGAATTATCCTTAAAATCGCCGAATTTATATGCCGCATCCTGATGTTTATTGAGCGTATATACAGCGACAAGCTTCCCTCCCTGTTTTACCAGTGTGAGGGTTTCCTCCTTTATATCCTTCGCGACATCACTTATTGCGGGATATATCTCATCCCACTGGTCCAGCCCATTCTCCTTCATATTCTCCCTGGCTGCATTTAAAAGCTGCATAACCTCATCCTTGTCGCCGTCCTGTGCCTTCTCGAAGAAAAACATTGTCTCCATAAAGTATGACCTTATCTGGCTGCATGCACTGAGCACCATAATTGCCGGTATCAATATTCCCAGCACAGGATTAAAAAGCACATCAAGCACTCCCGCAAGCGACAAAATGGTCAATATCAATATAATAAAGGAAACCGTCCCGAGAAAGCTCCACATTATCATATTGTATTTCTTTATCTTAAGATTCGTTTTATTATCCATTCCCTGCCTCCAAGCATATAATTTTTCACACTTATTATTAAATGTGTCTGTTTATAAAATCCGAATTCCGGATACTTTCCAAAAATTATTATACATTTTTTTCATGTATATTTCAATTAATAGTTGCTTTTAAATAGCTATAGTTGTAGAATAAAATATAGGTAAAGAGTACTATTTTGGCATTATTTGTGATATATTTTTTGCATATTCTGACATTTTACCCCTACATCTTACACTTAGAGGAGCACATAGCTATGAAGAGAATAACTACTTTTTTCCTGTCATTTGTACTGACATTTTCGTTGATGTCGAGCACACATTTCGACATCAGCGCCGCTGCCACGGATGACGAATACAGGATTCTATTTTTAAGCTCTTATTCTTATGGATGGGACACTGTCCAGATTCAGATTGAAGGAATTAAAAATGGAATAACCGATGATGTTGTTTTAGACTATGAATTCATGGATACCAAACGCTTCCCCGGCAAGGAAAGCATTGATGTTTTTTATGAAGGTCTATCCTACCGTATGTCCCATGCCGCACCTTACGATGCGCTTATTGTCGGAGACGATGCCGCCCTGCATTTTGCCATTGAGCATCGTGACGATTTATTCAGGGATATGCCTATAATATTCGAGGGTGTGAATGATATAGAATATGCAAAGGAGGTTTCCAAAGACCCGCTTATAACCGGCGTGGTTGAGGATCTGTCTATTACATCGAACATTGATTTCGGTCTTAAGCTCTACCCTGATGCCAGAGAAGTTATCGCAATTCTTGATAACTCGATTACAGGTGAAGCAGAGCGCAGCTCTTTTTACAGCATTGCTCCTCTCTACCCATCCCTTACTTTTTCGGAAATCAACTGCTCTGAGCTGACATCCGGCGAACTCATTGACAGACTTTCAGACATTCCCGAAAATACCATTCTGATATACATAGTCATGACCGAGGATGCAAGCGGCAGGCAGTACACCAGCCTCCAATCAGTCAACCTGATAAGTACCTACAGCAGGGTTCCGGCTATCCGTATGGTTTCAGGAGGAATAGGCTATGGTCTTCTTGGCGGCAACATTGTTTCCATGGAGCTATCAGGTCAGCTTGCAGCCGAAATGGCAAATGAAATCGTACATGGAAAAAATCCTGCGGAGTACACCTCCATAATTGACAGTCCGAACATCTACTGCATAGATGAAGCAGTGATGCGCAAGTACGGACTTGACCTTAAGCTTATTCCAAAGGATGCCAGGATTATAAATCATACCCCTACCTTCCTTGAAAAGTATCATATTATTCTTATGCCGATTGCCATAATCATGCTGCTCCTGCTGATAATTATTGTATTTCTGTTATTACGTTCAATAAAGCAGTATTTTCTCACCCGTGAGTTAGACCGCGAGAAGAAAAAGATTGCCGAGGACTCGACCTACGATTTTCTAACCGGTCTCTCTAACCGCAGCAAGCTATACTCCGACCTGAATATATTAGGTGCAGGCCATGCCTCATGTGCCCTTTTCATCTTCGATATAGACGGCTTCAAACAGATTAATGATACCTATGGGCATCAAGCAGGCGACGAGGTTCTTACCGAGCTGGGCAAGCGTATCAGTAGCGTTAAAAATCCTGCTTTCACACCATACCGGCTGGCAGGCGATGAGTTCATATGTATATACAGAACCCGCAACCATGAACAGATAGACGAATGCGCCAGACACTGCATGGAATTGTTTGAACCCGATTTCAAGATTAAAGACTTAAGTATTTCCGTTAAGATAAGTCTGGGAATAGCTGTATCACCTGATGACTGCATCGGCGTTGAAAAGCTTATTGAATGTGCCGATAAGGCGATGTATACTGTCAAGAAGAACGGAAAGAACTCCTATGCGTGGTACTCTGATATCAAGGAAAAATAAATGTTAAAAGGAAGCAAAGCATGAATAATTCTACAGAAAATAATATAAATAAAAGACCCGCAAAACATATTTCCGAGTCAAGAACCGAACAGCAGTATCTTATACGCCCTGCTCACATGAACCATTATGGAAGACTATTCGGGGGAGAGCTGCTCCGTTGGATAGATGAGCTTGCAGGCATCGTTGCAAGAAGGCATGCGAACGCCAATATAACAACTGCAGCTATAGATAATCTCCAATTCAAAGCCCCTGTGTACGCCGGACAGATGCTTGTGCTGGTCGGACATATCACCTATGCCGGCACCACTTCCATGGAGGTGCGCGTTGACACATACACAGAGGATTTAGATGGAATGCGCCGTGTAATAAACAGAGCTTATATTGTGATGGTCGCCATTGATGATAATGGTAGACCCGTTCCGGTTCCTGATATCATAATTGAGACTGAAGAGGATCGTATGGAATACGAGTCTGCCATAAAAAGACGCGATATGAGAAAACTACGCAGAGCGGAAGGTTTCTAACACACTACGTTATTCTTATCAACATTTCCCCTCTCGAATGCAACAGCATTCTCAAAGGTTGTAAGGCTGATTGCCTCTAAAGCCTCCTCCGTCAGAAAACCCTGATGTGAGGTGACAATAACATTAGGGAACGATAGAAGTCTTGCAGTCGTCGAATGCTGCAATACTTCATCTTCCCTGTTCTCGAAGACATTGCTGCCCTCCTCCTCGTAAACATCAAGTCCAACTCCAAAGAACTTCTTCTCCCTTATTCCCTCTATCAGATCATTCGTAGCGACAAGAGCACCTCTTGATGTATTTACAAGAATGACATTGTCCTTCATTTTCCTGATTGTATCCATACATATAAGATGATAGGTATCTTTTGTAAGCGGACAGTGAAGTGAAATAAGGTCACTCTCCGAAAGCACTTCATCAAGGCTCTTATAAGTCACAAAATCCAGATTCTTATTCGGATACATATCATAAGCAATTACATTCATTCCAAACCCATGACATATCCTGCACATCGCCGCACCAATCTTGCCTGTTCCGATAATTCCCGCAGTCTTTTTATAGAAATTGATTCCGGTAAGACCATTGAGACTGAAATTATTTTCCCTCACTCTGATATAGCTCTTATGAAGATGTCTGTTGACACCAAGTGCAAGCGTCATCGCAAGCTCCGCAACCGCCTCCGGCGAATATCCCGGAACTCTCAGCACAGTTATCCCATGCTTCTTCGCTGCTTCTATATCCACATTGTTAAAACCTGCACATCGAAGCAGGATACACCTGACCTTCTCATCTGCAAGCCTGTCTATCACTCCCGCGCTGAGATTGGAATTGACGAACGCACATACTGCATCCGCACCACGCGCAAGCATGGCCGTCTTCTCTGTTAAATCCGCATCCTCATACTCCACCTCAATGTCCGGATAATTACCGTTACATCTTTCAAATGATTCTCTGTCATAAGGTTTTGTGTCATAAAATACAATTTTCATAGTTTTGCCCCTTTCTGATATATTATATTAGAAACTATGTTCAAAGCTTATTTCCCGCACTTATGTTCCGGGTCTTGTGTTCGGAACCTGCGTCTTGTGTTCCAAACCTGCGTCTTGAGCTTATAATCCGGAGTCCGGTGTTACTGTTGTAAAAAAACTTATGACATATAATGTTTAATCCAATTTCTGAGTTTAATTAAAACAATATATTGCCAGCAAATATATAATAGCAAAATTAAGAATCATTATCAATGGCATTCCGACAACAAAATACCAATGTTTTGTCTTGTGCCTGAAAAAATACATGCCAAGCACCGCTCCTGGGCCTCCGCCGAGAAGTGCCGCCCCGAACAGCCTTGCCTCAGGTATTCTCCACTCATGCTTCTTCGCCCGTTTCTTGTCAATGCCCATCATTGCAAATGCCGTTATATTTATCACTATCAGATATAATGCCAAAATATATTTTAAAATATTCATTTGTATTCCTCACTTCCAAAGCCTTATAAGCCCGCTGGTTTACTCCGTGAATCGCTGCCTTATCATATTCCGCTGTTTCCCATTGCCAACATAAACCATTTTCACACAATGAGCTTAAAATTATAATAAGCCCTTCTTATCGCGGGTAACCATATACTGTTCAATATACTCATTCATTCTGGCCGCCTCCGCTGCAAGCTCCTCTATGACTCTGTTTACATCCATAAACCTCTCGGAATTCTGAGTACACATCGCAGTTGTCTCCTCGGAAGCAGCACTTATCTCCTCACTTGCCGATGATAGACTGCTGTTGTTGTCTATAAGCACCGCATTCGTATCCTTAAGGCTTACTGCCCTTGCACTCATGTCAGCAGCATCAATTTTAAGCTTCCCAATACTCTCCTTAATACTTCCGAAATTATCTTCAATCTCATGAATCATTGACACCTGCTTGTCCATCTCCGTCATAACAGTATCCATCGAGCTCAACGTATCCTCTGCATTGACATTAAGCTTATCTATAATCTGCTGTATATCCCCTGTTGAGTTCTTAGTCTGCTCAGACAGCTTCCTGATTTCCTCCGCAACAACAGCGAAGCCTCTTCCTGCTTCCCCTGCCCTTGCCGCCTCGATTGAAGCATTAAGTGAAAGCAGACTGGTTCTGCTTGATATTTCATTGATTATACTGACAATCTTCTCCATATCCTTTGTATGCTCATGAAGCTCTCCCATATTTTCCCTTACAGCACGGCTCTCACTCTCCATGCCATTTGTTCCTGACACAACCTCCTCAACAAGCTGCTGTCCCACCATCACATTCTTATCAGATTGTACAGCAATAGTCTCCAGTCGTCCTGCTATATCCACAGTGTCCTTTATTATGCCCTGTATACGTTCTGTCATGACAGTCTGCTCCTGTATACTTGACACTGTATTCTCCATACCTGCTGATACATCGCACATTGACTGAGCTACATTATTGGTCGCCTCAGAAACCTCTCCAACGGTACCCTTTATCGACTGCGTAGAACGATTGATAAGCTTTCCCGCAGAAATAATCGACTGCATCATCTCCTCCTGCCTCTGCTGCTCTGCGGCAAGCTCTGCAAGCTCCTCCTTGTTATGTACCTCAGCGACCTTTGACGCTATATATATACTGATATTCAGAATAACTACTATCAGCACAGTCATATAAATCTGATTAAGTGATGTTCGGTCAGAGGCTCCAAGCACCTTCACAGAATATATTCCGTTAAACACTACAAGAATATTATTCACCACGGCAAACCTGATTTCCAGGTTACAATTAAAATACATCATCGCCGCTATCATTACCGGAAATATAAAAAGATTATACACAAAAACCTTGGATGAAAGACATGAACTCAGCTCTCCGGACCCGAACCATGCAGATGTAAAAATATACTCTTTTGTAATTTCCTCTCATTCAGCTCTCGCAAAAATATATTCCAGAAGCCCTTCACAGCCAGCCTTTACATCTGCAAATGTTGACGCAAAATCTCCCGTATACCACGGATCCGATATTGAGCATCCCGGTCTGCCCGCAAAATCAAGCAGAAGCTTTATCTTGTTCTGTCTGTCCTCCCCCGTTATCCTTATAGTATTGCGGATATTCGCACTATCTGCACACAATAGGTAATCATAATAATCATAATCTTCCCTCGTCACCTGACGTGCGCGCTTACCTCTAAAGTCAGTATAAGCCGTATTGCCTATATCGTGCCTCCTAAGCTCCGCCTGCGCCGGCGGATATATCGGATTGCCATGCCCGCCATAACACTCCTCTGTAGATGTAGCGGCTGAGGCTATCTCGAATTGACCTGTCAGACCACGCTTTTCTACCATGTCCTTTAGGACGAACTCAGCCATGGGGGAACGGCAGATGTTGCCGTGGCAGATGAAAAGTACTTTAATCATTATTTTATTTCTCCTTGTTTTGCCCCGGAATGCCCTGTTATGCGAAGGATTTCGGGGATTTTGTAGTTTGCTCTGAAATTACAGATTGTGGCAAATCAGAGCAGAACCCTGCAAGTTGTTACTACCTGTTAGTAGTAAAGTTGGTAGTAAAAGGGAAATTCTTACTACTAAGGACTATATTGTTCCTATTGGCACTTCAATTCTATCCCTAGCAACACATATATTATTTTTAACCAAATAACATTCAACATAGTGTTCCCCTTCGAACTCTGTGTTTTCTCTGTGATGCATTCCACTCCCTTTAACAATATTTCCTCTCACCATATTACGGTTAACAGCCTCTGCTCCAACATTTCTAATTTTCCAATATACATCATATGGTTCGGGGCAATCTGTATCTACTATAAAAAAATCCAATTTTTTGTTTTTTCTCAACGGAGTCAAATTATCTCCAAGATACTTTCGCAATAGAAATGGTCTCCAACCATCTTGAGTGACATTACAGTCAATATTTACACCATACCTAATATCAACATTAAATTTCTCATCAATAAATTCTTCCGTTGTAGCGCCTCGTTCATAATAACGCTTCGACATAACATACTTCGCATTTTTTTCTGTTTTTCCTTCCGCTTTAGGAAATGAGTTTCCCAATACTTGTCTCAAAACTTTATTTGCATTATCGGATTCAATTGTAAGGTCTTTTATTTTGTTATATGCTTTCTTTGCCTTACTAATAAACTTTCCATTGTCGGAGTTATACACACACTGATTGCTTCCCATTGCATACCAATAGCTTCTGTCTTTATCTTGATTCTTTAGGTTCTCAAATAATGATTGCAATATTTCCAAATAATTTTTTTCTGAATCATCCACAAAACACCCGTTTTCATTAAAAAAATCGTATACTAGAGTATCAATTAACAGTCCTCCCATTTTAATACCTATATGATTCTTCCAACTCCTGATAATATGACAAAAGTCATAATACTTTCCGTCCGACTCATTTTCACATTCAGTACAGGCACTTTGCTCACTTAAAGGATCTGTATACTTCCACGAACCACCATCATGCGTGTCTGGATACTTAAACCTATCATCAGCCTGCTTAAATCCAGGAACAAGTTCAACAGTATATTTATTGAAAGCAATAACAACTACCTGCCCATCTCCACGAATATCTGTATTCGGATATTTTTCTTTAAGCACATTCTTTACATCTTGTATAAGTGCAGACTGTCCATTATCAGAATAAGCATTATATTTACTGTAAATATTAGCGGGCAAATCAAACAAAACATCCAAATCACTGCTTCCACTAATTGCAGTCTTTCTTCCAACTGACCCTACTATATACATATGCAATTCATTCTCGTTATCTAAATCGTAATAATTCTTGTTAAGTTTTTTTGCAATTTCTCCTGCTGTCTTTTTCATATCTGCCAGATTGTCCAGCAAGATATTACTACAAAATGTTTCAAAATCATTTAATAATCCCAATTACTCTTCAACCTCCCCTCTGAGTGCCGGTGGTAAGAAATTATCTATTTCTTCCTCCGTATATGTGTACTCTTTATCAACCTTAAGTGCTTCTGTTGCTCTATCAACTGCCTCTTGCGTCGTTGATGGTGCAGAAACATATAGTTCATTCAATTCATCCATGATTGAAATATATTCTGTGTTAATCTCAGCAATATTACGTTTCTTCATATGAAGGTCACAAACAATATGCAACAACCGATTTCGTATAATTAAGAATTTGTTAGCATATTCCTTGTTGTGCTTTTCCATTTCCTTTATATCAAAACTCTTGAAATATGTAGTAATTGTGATTGTAATAAAAGAAAGAACTGCAGCTATTATTTTTGCCCAAATACTATCACAAAATATAGTACTAACAATTCCGCAAGATGTTGCTGAAGCCACCAAAATATTAGCTGTTTCTAATTTTGCATATTGTTCATGATAAATATCTGCTTGTTTCTCTTGTATCTTATGTGACCACACTACACTTGCATAATTTTGACGTACTTCATCTAATAGTAATTGATAATCATTATTCATTATGTATCCCTCCAATACATTATTAATCCAAGTTATATTATATATGTAAAAACAACTTTTTTCCACAAAAAATCGCCCCAGCCTAAGCCGGAGCGTCATCTCTTTTCCATATTAAACTACCTTAAACATCTTCTGCGACATCGGTTTCTCTTTCTTCTGCTCAACCTCCGCCTGTGCCTTCCTAAACTCTTCCATCCGTTTCAATTCTTCCTCAGCATCATCGAATCCGATATGTGTGTACACATTCATTGTGACCGATATATCCGAATGCCCCATGAGGTACTGCAGCGTCTTTGGATTCATTCCCGATTTTGCCATATTCGAGCAATAGGTGTATCGGCATACATGAGGTGTAATATTTGGCATCTGCACCCGGTAAATGTCATTGTATCTGCCAACCATATGATTGAATCGGTGCTGCCAGTGCATTGCCACAAGGGGCATTCCATTGTCATCGTAAAACAGGAATCCACTGTAGCCATCAATGGATTTTTCCACTTTGGGAGCATTCCTGTCCTCGATGATTGCCTGAAACATTTCTGCCGCATCCTCTGTAATCGGCAGTACCCTTGTTCCGGCATCTGTCTTTGTTGTTTCGATGATATATCGCATATCCGATGTTCTCTGCAACTGATGGTCGATATTAACTGTCCTTTTCTCAAGATCAATGTCCTTTAGTGTCAGACCACAAAATTCCGATATGCGCATTCCTGTATGAAAGAGTATGTACACCACTTCATAATACTTACAATACACCACATTGTCATGCACAAACTTTAGGAACTTTCGCATCTGGTCTTTGGAAATTGCCTCTCTTGTCACTGCATCATTTACCAATACTCCGGCGAGCTGGAATCCGAATGGATTCTTTACAAGGATGTCATCATCCACCGCCATCTGAAAGGCTGGTCGCAACACTCCACGGATGGTATGAATGGAACTGTAGCTTTTCCCATCTTCCTGCTGCAACTTGATAAGAAACAACTTTGCATCGGAAGTTTTCACACTTCGTATCGTCTTTTTACCAAATGCTTCCTTCGCAAGTAATCTCTGCACTGTTACATATCCCTGTTTTGTGCTTTGCCTTACTCCGGTCTTTGTTTTCAAATATCGGTCTACCAGTTCACATACTGTCATCTGTCCGTCCACGATATTTACAAGCAAATCCAAATCTGTATTTACCTGTTTTTCCAATTCACGAAGGGAAAGACATGATTTCTTGCCCTTTGGAAGTTTGTCCGTAGGCTCCAGTTTCCAACTGTATACAAAGTGTGGTTTTCCATCAATATGGTACTTATATTGATATTTTCCGTCTGCTCTTACACTCTCTCCCGGTCTTAATACTCTACGCTTGGAATCCCGCCTTGTCTGTCCTCTTCCTGCCTTTGCCATTATACCCGCCTCCTTAGTTCTGGATGGTTACGCAGATACCTTTCAAAGGCTACACGAAGAATCAGCTTGCGTTCTCCGTAGTATGCCAGAAAATCTTCTCCATCCGTATTATTCAATAAATCATAAAATTTTCTCCGGCTCAAAACAAAATGTTCAATTGCCTCAGAAGGATTCAAAATATCCTTTTCTCCTAAATCTGGTCTTGCCATAAAGCACTTCCTTTCTGCCAAAAGTGGCTGTTTTCAGGGGTTTTCGGGGTCATCCTATGTTCGCTCTTATGCCCTGTAATAGCAACTACTTTCGGCAGATAAAAGGAACTATATTTCTGAAGAATTAAGAATAAATTCTTCGAACTTCGGGCGGATAATGAGGAATCGGTTTCCACAGTACACCGCCACCGTTCCAAGGTTATCCTCTGCAATTCTTCTCAGTTTCTTTATACCAATATTAAAATAAGCTGCTGCCTCCTTGATGGTGAGCATATACTTCTCACTAACAGGAAGCGTTTCATTGCTTTCTGCATTCATAGTATCTCTCCTTCCGACAAGGTGGTCACACAGCTGACTCCTTTGTACTATTTTTCCTTTTTTGTCATTTTTACTCTGATTCTATGATATTTGCCCCCAGGGGCGGTCTGAATCTCTGTCACCTTTTATGCAGGGCAACGGTGCCGCCCCTTCACGCACAAAAACTGCGAATTTAAACGGTGTATTAACCCCCAATACAGCTAAATACCATACAAGGGGCATATATCCCATTCAAGATGATAGAAATAAAATCAAACAATTCTATGATTATTTCCCTGCATCTGCCATCTGGATAACCTTGATTGCTTCATTTCTTACAAGTTTTCCGTCAAGGAACTCAAATGCAAGATATCCAGTCTGATCATACAGTACAAATTTTTCCAACAATGTTCTTACCGTCACAGGCTTTCTTCCCACAATCCAGTAATAAGAAAAGTCACCAAATGCAATCGGCTTAGTACCTGTTTCGATATCCGGCATATATTCCGAAATAATAACCTATTTGCCAAGAATTGTATCATTTGCCTGATTCCACAAATAATTGCCATTATTATCCTTCAGTTTTCTGAGTACAAGTGCCGTCTTAACATTCATAAGCCAAATGCCATATCTAATAAGAAGAAGCCTTTCGGAATCTTCAAGCCAAGCCCCGATGCCTAAAACTGATTTCTGGCTGATTCTGCATCATCAAAAGATACCCATGTACCCTTATGTGCATCATCTGTTCCTGTAGCTCCTCCATTTGCTGCGAATGGAACTTTTGTAACTTTCCCATTCTTGCCGGGTTTTGCTGACCATAAAAACCACAGCTTTTTACTCTTTAATTCATCCACTGTCATATCTCCCATCCTGCTCACCTCCTCCTTTTCTGCAATCCTGTTTAATGGTTAATAGATGTTCTTACAAGCCATTCTTTATAGGCTTCAATCGGAATTAAAATTCTTGCTCCGATTCGTATTGTTGGAAATCCCGGTGTCTTTACAAGTTCATATGCCTTTGGCAGGCTAATTCCCATCTGTGCAGATAATTCCTGTACACTCATAGTTGTTTTTTCCATAAGAT
>ERZ791734.436-NODE-436-length-59067-cov-4.480038_pt1 | contig 59067 bp, 44 predicted proteins | sample MGYA00509953_ERZ791734 | MGnify/ENA primary metagenome ERZ791734 (study PRJEB30046, sample SAMN00792038) | human gut metagenome | study: EMG produced TPA metagenomics assembly of the A metagenome-wide association study of gut microbiota in type 2...
ACACACCTGCATAGCAGGTGGTTTATTTTTATTGCCAATACAAAAAAACTGCCGGCAAGACAATCTTGCCGGCAGAAATGGTATCATTTTATTTTACTTTGTAATAATCAAAATCAACATATCCACCAGCTTCTTTTGTTGCATAATTTACAAGCCAGCTTCTTGTTCCCATAAATGTTGTCGCAGTATCAAATCCAAGTGAGAATGTTTCGCCTATGCTCTTCCAATTCTCTCCATCTAAACTATAGAAGAAGTTTGCTCTATCTGCTCTTGTCTTGCCTGTATTAAAGGCATACTCAATCTTAAGATATACTGGTGCGTTTCCTTCGATCTTTTCTTTAGAAACAGCATTTTCTTTTATCTTATCCTCTTTCTTCGCCTTTGCACCACTATTCGTATCACTATTGCAGCCCTGGAATACGTAACGGTTACCATTTTCATCGCATTTTACACCAACCATTCCATAGTGTGCACTGATTGCAGCAAGACCTGCATAATCACCCGGTTTCATATTTTCTGTCAAAACGCATGTCTCTGATGTAAAGTTAGGCCCTACCGTTCTTTGTGTCAGAGAGTTTCTTGCAAACCAGATATTCCCTGCTACCTTACCGTTTTTAATTCGATAATAACCAGGATTTTCTGTTACTGACCAGTTGGCGTCATCCGGATTATGGTTCCACTGCCATACTTTCTTTAGGCTGTCACCTTCCTTAAAATCCGGATAGGAGAAATCATCATCACCAACAATGTAATTTTCCTTATCACTCTTATTCAACTGGATAGTAAGTGGATTCTTAACCTTCTGGCTTGTTCCAAGACAATTTACAAAGTTTCCTTTATCATCATAGTAACCCATCATCGGCCAGTCTGGATAATACTTGTTATTCTTTGTATCAACATAATCCCAGTTTACAGCAAGTATAGACGGAACACGACCAAGACCATCATGATCCTGGAAAAGGAATCCATACCAGTCACCATAGATCGTGTCCACAATACCACCCTGTGCGATACCGGTTCCATACTCATATGTAGAGCCTTCAAAGATCAATTGAGCTTCCCAGTCTGACGCCTTACTATCATACAATTTTTTACTTCTATAGCATACTTCTCTACGGAACCAGCTTCCATAAGAACCAATGATCATAAGGTAATAGTAATCACCAATCTTATAAGCATGAGCACCTTCCCATAAAGACCACTTGAATCCGCCCAATGTCTTATTAAACAGTGCTCTTGAACCGCCTTCTTTTACAACTTTTCCAATTCCACCTTCTGCCGATGATTCTTTTAAAGAAATCTTCTGAATGTTATTTCCATTGTAGATAACATACATTCCGTCACCGTCAAAGATCAATGCCGGGTCATGGAAACTTGTCTGTATGTAATATGCTTTCCACGTACCATTCTCGATATCCGGTGTCGTGTAACAATAAAAACCATCATTGTTAACATTGTAGATTACATAGAAAAGTTTTGTTTTTTCATTGTATTTTAATGATGCTGCCCAGGAACCATTCTTATATGTCTGCTGTCCGTTCTCAAGATTAAATAAATCCCTGTTCGGGAAACGGTTACATGCATAGTTTACAATTTCCCAATGAACAAGATCTGTCGACTTCATAACAGGGACACCAGGAACAAGGTTCATCGTTGTACTTACCATGTAGTAGTTCTGACCAACACGAATTATATCCAGATCCGGCACATCGGATGCAATACCCGGATAGTCCGCTACAGTAAGATTGTTCTTATCTAATTCCGGCATACCAGGCGCCAATGTTGGACGTGGTGCAGGAGATCTCGTTACGATCGGTGTTGGTGTTGCCGGCTCCGATGCGGCTGGCGTTGCTGATGCTGTCGGCTCAACCGGTGCTGTTGCAGACGGTGTCGCTGTAGGTGTTGCTGTAGGTGTTGCCTTGTTTACCGTTTCCGGTGTTGGCGTTGCTACATTCTTCTTTTTCATGCCAGTTACCGTAACTTTAACCTTTCCCAATGTTCTTTTCTTCTTTTTACCTTTTTTCTTTTTACCTTTTTTCAAAACTTCTTTTACTGTTATAGTCGCTTTTCCAGCTTTTATTCCGGTAACCTTCCCTTTTGATGTTACTTTTGCCACTTGTTTGTTACTGCTGGTAAAAGAATAAGAATATTTCTTAGTTTTATTCTTGATCAATATACTCTTTTTCTTTCCAACCTTAACAGAAATCTTCTTGGTCTTAAGAGAAGCCTTAGCCTTTGCTTCTACATCACTTCCGGCGCTGGATAGTGTTGTGATACAAAGAGCCAAAACCATAAGGCCTGCGATTACTTTTCTACTTGCTATTTGCATAATTACCTCCTTCTAAATTGTAAATTGACTAAAATAATATTTTAATTATAGCCCTATCTGTAAGATTATTCTATGATATATTTGGTACTTAAATTGAATTTTCTAGTATCTGTTTTCCTTTATAATAAAAAAAATCCACAGGTAACATTCCTGTGGTTGAAGAACTTCCGTCCTTCGCCTTTTCTTCTTCTGTTACCTCTTTTCAGTACCTTTGTAGACAATATTAACGCATATTTGATAGAAGCACCCGATATTTTTATCGAAAATAGAAAAAAAACCATTAGTAGTGTTTCGAATGTAGTTTTTGGGAGTATGCCGAATGATGGAGGAATTTTAAGTGACTATTCTTTTGAAAACAAAGAAGAAATAGTTAAGAAATATCCTCTTGCAAGAAGCATGTTTAAACCATTTATTGGAGCAAAAGAATTATTACATAATAAAGAAAGGTATTGTCTTTGGTTAAAGGATATTTCACCTAACGAAGTCAAAAAAGTTCCACCCGTTATGGATGCGGTCTTGAAAGTGAAATTGCTTCGTGAAAATAGTAATCGTGAAGCTACTAAAAAACTTGCTGAATATCCGATGCTATTTGGGGAAGTTCGACAACCGGAGGATACATATATCATTATTCCAAGACATTCATCGCAGAATCGCAGATACATACCTTTAGGATTTATGTCACCAGATGTGATTTGTGGAGATTCAAATCTTCTTATGCCGAATGCTACCTTGTATGATTTTGGAATAATGACAGAGTTGTCATGCAAGCATATGGGTTTAATGTGAAAACAATGACAGAGAGCGAGTGTGTGGCTGAACTTATGAAGATGTGTCAGGCGATGACGGAAGGTAGAAAGCAAAAATGAACGCATCTGTGAATAAAGAATTATTAACAATTCTTTTAGGTGCAGGAGCCATGCTGGATGCAACAGATAATGAGTTATCATGTGAGAAAATCACGAATAAAGTTATAGCAACTAAACGACCAGATTTAATGATTGAATGGGATTTTGAACTTAACGACATTGAGCCTAGTAAAATCAGTCCAAACAGTTCAAAAAAGGCAAATTGGATTTGCCCAAAAGAACATCTGTATAAAGCATCTATAACAAAACGAAATCATGGACGGAAATGTAATCATTGCAATTGCTCATGGTTGGCAGGGATAAATCAACGTGTTCGGGGAAGATATGCATGTCCAAAATGTAAGAAGACTAATTCGAAAAATGTTAATAATTTAGACTGAATTTGCAGAATATTTTTTTATCAAACCCCACTTGCACTCTTTCTACAAGAGTGTTATTATGATTATACAAAGAAAGCACCCATTCCAAAGTGGATGCTCCAAGTTTATAGCAATATTGTCCTTATGGACACTGCCTATCCTGTGGGTCAGACAGGATAGGCATTTTTATTTTTGCTTGTTCCTATTTCTCTTATCGAGAAAGGCAAGCCGGTGTACATAAACTTGGGAGGCTACCACCCTGTCATGGGTACTTTCCGTAAATATATTTTAACACGTGTCAAGTTGAATAATAACTATTAAATAACTTCTTTTATTCCTTGTTACTACATATCTTATTTCCAAAACCATTCTGTTTTTTAATTCAAATACCAAGCTATACTGTTACTATTGACAGTATTCGTTGTAATATAGCAGACAAGGTTGATAAATCAATTTTTGCAGATTAGGAAATGAATGTTTTTGCGAAAATTCCTATACGTCCGATGAGATAAAAAATTTCTGGAACCAGTTATAGAAACTGCAATAATGCACACACACAACGCTAATCTTATTTCCAAGCCAAAAGCGTTGCATTCCTTCTTATCCTTTCTCGCCGAAATGCAACGTTAAAGCCCTAGCATACCGAAAAGAGTTGTTTAGACACATTGATTTACCACAAAAAAGCTGTAAAACAAGCTAAAATTGCAACCTCTTTTAGACAATTTGGTAAAAAGCGTTGTTTTGCAAACTTAACGATGGACACGTTGTTCTCTCCTTTTCCGAATTTGTGCCTTCACTTCATCGATGGAACTTTCTCGACCTTCTTGCATCGCCGTATATCCCTGACCAAGTAAAGAATATAATTCTAATGTGGCTTCGTCAAGTTTCTCTATTTTCTCCAGCCCCCTAAAAACATTTCTTAACTCAGTTATTTTTTCCATGGCTTCATCCAATGGAAGTTCTCTCCCAGCCTCCATGTCCGCAATACCATAATTTAATTCGCTTTTCAGCTTATTGTCTTTATCAAAATTGTCTTGCAGCCGTTTACTTGTTTCATTTTTCATATAGCACACCACTTTCTAAAATTATCCATTGTCACACATCACAATTCTCTTTTATGTGAAATTATATGTTCTATCAAAAAAATACTTGATATATTTCCTTACCAGTGATATTATAACTATATTGGAAGGCACCCACTCCAAAGTGGATGCTCCCACAAAGGTTAAATGCCCTTACGGACACCGCCCATCCTGTGGGTCAGGCAGGATAGGCATTTTTATTTTCGCTTTGTCTTTCTCTTGTTGAGAAAGGCAAAGCAACGCTATAACAAGACTACCAAAGGCACATAACAATGTTAGTATACCGATGAAAATTGAAATGATTTCAAAAGCTGTCATAAGCGCCACCGTCTTCGCCCTGCTACGGTCCGTGCTATGTATTCCAGCAAGCCGGTGTACATAAACTTAGGAGTCTACCACCCTGTCATGGGTACTTTTGGCAAATATATTATAGCACACGTCCCCCCAAACAACAATCATTGAATAAATTCTTTTATTCCTTGTTACTACATATCTTATTTTCAAAACCATACTGTTTTTTATTCAAATGCCAAACTATACTGTTACTATTGACATTATTCATTGTAATACACCAGACAAAGTTGATAAATTGATTTTTGTAGATTAAAAAAAGAAATCTTTTCGTGAAAATTTCTATACGTCCGATGAGATAAAAAATTTCTGGAACCAGTTATAGAAACTGCAATAATGCACACACACAACGCTAATCTTATTTCCAAGCCAAAAGCGTTGCATTCCTTCTTATCCTTTCTCGCCGAAATGCAACGTTAAAGCCCTAGCATACCGAAAAGAGTTGTTTAGACACATTGATTTACCACAAAAAAGCTGTAAAACAAGCTAAAATTGCAACCTCTTTTAGACAATTTGGTAAAAAACGTTGTTTTGCAAAAATCCCATCCCCTTACGTCAACAACGAAACAAAAAACCAGTTATCAAAAATCTGCCACATCAAAAAGGACATCATTAATATTAATCCACCAAAGAACAACCAATTACTGCCTTTTTCAATTCCTTTGCAAAACAAAATTAGTCCAACAAGTACAAACAATAATTTCATATCCTATTTCCCCTCATTTTTCAAAGGTCATTATAACATATATTGGTAATCTATGAAAGAAAAAGCCCCCACTGCATTTTTTTAGTATACGCCCCCTCTAGTATACACCCCTCGTCAAAATTGCTTTCCGTTTTTTTCTCTCAGCCAAAACTCCTCCCCTAATACATTACTCTTTACCGATTTCATATTTACGTTATTTAATTACGTTATTTTACACTGCTTTATTTTGTAATACCAAGTATAATATTACTTATGAATTTACCTAAGAAAGGGGTTTGACAATGAATGTATTAGACCGTATCGTGGAATTACGGCTGGAGCGTGGCTGGACCGAGTATCAACTATCCCAGCAGTCCGGCATTACACAATCAACGATTTCAGCCTGGTATCGTAAAAACACATTGCCGTCCATTCCCTCTTTGCAAAAAATATGTAACGCATTTAATATTTCGATGTCTGAATTTTTTATGGAGGAAGACACCACTTCTGTTCATTTGAATGAAACGAGGTTTCGCTTACTCCGCTATGCAGAGCGCTTAAATGGTACACAGTTAAGTTCTATGCTTAAATTTCTGGAATCCCTTTGACTTATATCATAAAAAAGAAAGAGAGGTACTTTTATGCCATTTATTGATTCAAAAATTACCGTATCGCTCACCCCGGAAAAAGAGGAAGCTATCAAAACAAAACTTGGTGAGGCTATCCAAATTTTAAACAAATCGGAAACGTATCTGATGGTTGGATTTGAAGATAATTACGATTTGTACATGGGCGGTTCGAAATTGGACAAGGGAGCATATGTTTCTGTCAGTCTGTTTGGTCAGGCATCTCCGTCTGCCTATTCAGAAATGACAAAAGTTATTTGCGACATTTTAAGTGAAGAGCTTTCCATCCCGGGAAATCAGGTTTATGTCACTTACCACGGTGTGAACGACTGGGGCTGGAACGGCAGCAATTTTTAAATGTATCACCAAGGGAAAAGCAGAGAATTCCATTTTGTGAACTCTCTGCTTTTTTCTTTTAACCGTATTTTTTGGCAAGTAATTTGATGTACTTTTTCTTTCTCGTACGAGGAATTTTAATTTTCGCCGCCGGATAAATTCCAATAAACGCTTTTTTGCCAATGGCTTTCAGTTTTTTCGTTCTAATATCTATGTACCTCAACTGCTTTGTACCGTAGAACGCCATTTTCCCGATTGACTGTATGTTTGTACCAATTAGAGCACGGCGAATTTTTCTGTTTTTATAAAAAGCACGGTCATCAATCGCTGCGACATCAAATCGGATTCCTTTGGTCTCGCGGCATTTGTAAAATAATTTTTCGTACTGCCGCCCCCATTCAAGTCACAACCGGTATCCTGCCATCCCTTTTCCTCATAACATTCTTTTGGATAATATACTTTTACGTCGAAACAATTATAATCTGTGGTTGGAAAACATCCAAACAGTATTCCTCCCTAATTTGTCCCGTCCAATTTGCAAGTGGTATATGAAGCATCTCTCCAACTATTAACATACTGTGTTTTACCAATTAAACCTCCAACTGTATCACCACCAGAAACCTTGCACTGTGATTCTGTTTTTTCCGTAATCTGACCACCCCCACTTTTTTCACTTTTCAAAAATTCTCAGCGCAATACGCCACGCTTTACCAACAAGTCGTTTTGCGCCTCTCTTTTTTACGTTTTTTCGCCCTTTATGCTGTTTTTAACTTCCTTTCAAGCGGGCGCAAGTCGCTTTACGATTGTAATAAAATATATTGACTTTTTCTTCATTACATGCTAGTATATTCACAAACAAGGGTGGGAGCAAAACCGTTCTCCTTGTTATTTCTATTTGATAAAAGGAGGCATGCTATTGGGAAGTAAAGATTTAGCTGAAAAGAATTTATTACAATACAAAGATGTTTTTTCCGACATCGTTAATGTAAACTTATTCGGCGGCAGACATTATATATCTACAAACGAATTATCACGAGAACCCGGTGAACTGATTACCAAGTCCTCTTCTGACAACAAACTGAAACAACTGCAGATGGATGTACCGATGAAGTGTGACAAAAAATATAACACCCGCTTCTTTGTCTGTCTGGAAAATCAGAGTGATATCAATAACATTATGCCCGTCCGCGACATGGGATATCAACATGCAAAATATATGGAACAGGTTCGGACAATCAAAGAGACAAATCGACAGCAACAGATGTATCCGTCCCCCATTACCAAGGGGATCCATGATACTTAAAAGCTGGATCCGGTTATTACGCTTGTTTTGAATTACAGTCAGAAAGAGTGGAAAAAGCCTAAGCAGTTACAGGATGTGCTTAACATCCCCGACGATATGCGTGAGGAATTTGAGCAGTGGATTTCACCTCATTCAATTGGTATTATCAACTTAGCCAATCAATCCGAGTCCACGATGCAGATGTATCGCTCCGACTTTAAATACATCGTCCGGTATCTGTCATGCAAAAATGACAAAGAAAAATTAGAATCTTTTTTCCGCACAACGGATTTTAAACTTGACCATCCAGAAGCCTTTTTAGACTGGCTGGCCGCTGTCGCAAATGACGACCGTTACATAAAGGCAAAACAGTTAATCGATAAACAAAACGAAAAAGGAGGACATATCAATATGTGTGTACTTTTAGATATGTATGAAGAACGTGGCGAAGCTCGCGGTATTGCTATTGGTGAGGAACGCGGCATTGCCATTGGTGAAAAACGCGGTATTACCATCGGCGAAGAACGTGGCGAGTCCCACGTGAACACCCTAAATCTCCATTTACTAGAGGACAATCGCTTGGAAGACATGCAGCGTGCCATGGTAGATACTAACTATCAAAAAGAACTTATGAAAGAATATGGCATTGGAAAATAAGCAATAAAATAGGATGCCCGAGCAAAAAGCTTGCCCCTGACATCCTTATATAACACAAGATATTTCATTTATGTATCTTACTTTCCAAGCAGTTCTTCTACAAACTGGTTGTAATCCTGCATCGTGGTACAGTTTGGCGCATAATCACTGAGCAGGCGTTTTTTCAACTGTGCTTCTTTTGTTTTGACGCACTCGCGAATTGCCGTTGGGAACAATTTAGTGCCAAGCTGTGTGGCAACTTCCTCGATTTCCTGACGCACATCTTTTTCCAAATTGGAGCGGCCGGCGTACTTCACAAGCAAAAGGCCGGCAATCTGCAAATTGCGGTTTTGGCGCTTTTGAACAGCATGAATTGTATCGCTGAGTTTTGTTAGTCCCTGCAGTGCAAAGGCATCCGCCGTGACCGGGATAATTACTTCGTCCGCAGCAATCAGACAGTTATACAATACAATATCAAGAGATGGTGCTGTGTCAATTACGATATAATCATAGCCGTCTAACATTTCAAGCGCATCCTGCAAACGGTACATTCCTTCCACATTTCCATCTAAAAGTTTTCCCGCCTTGGCAAGCAATGGGTCCGAAGCTACAATATCTCCGTTCTCCATGTGTTGCACAGCCTCATCAAGCGGCACCGGGTCCTCATCAACCATGACATCATAAAGAGTTGCCGTATCCTCAATTGCTGCCTGATAGGTACTTGTGCTGTTCCCCTGTGGGTCCGCATCAATTAATAAAGTTTTTCCTTTTTGATTCAAAATCCCTGCTAATGTTGTAGCGGTTGTCGTCTTACCAATACCGCCCTTCTGGTTTGCAATTACATAAACCGTTGCCATAATTTTCTTCCTTTCCGACATTCTTGTCCCACATCCTTTTAGAATGCAATCTGGCCTTCAATTTTCTGATTCACCACATAATAAACAGCTTGTTCTTCCGGTTTCACGTAAATATCAAGCTGTTCAATTTCCTCTTCTGCAACTCCTTTTGTTAAAACATCATCGTGAATCAATTCCAACAAATGCTTTGTCGAACGTTCACGTCCTTCGTACTGAATCACCATATTTTTCTTTGCACTGGCGAAACCGCCAATTTGTTTATTTGCTCTTTCCACACTGCATCTTCGAGCCATACAATCACCTCCGTATTTTACTGTTCTTCCTCTTTCGCTTTACTGCGTTTTATCATATGATTTACAGCAAACCCAAGTCCCATAAGGATCCAGAACAAAGGTGCCACACATACACTTGAATCATTTGCAAGACCAACTACCATGTAACCACTGGCACCACAAAAAATTGCCATTGCTGTTTTGTGAAGCCATGTCTTTTTCTCTGCATTCATGCAATTCTTCCATGTTGCAATAACAAGCATCACATACAAAGCAATCAATGCCAGACAGGCAAGCATACCGTCCTGCGTCCAAATCTGAAGATACATATTATGCGGTTTCGTAATAAGCTGCGCATTAAACTCAGAATTCACTTTTCCCACATAATCATTATTCGGAAATTCATATACAAAATTATCCGCACCAACACCAATCAAGGCCGTTGATTTAAGCATTGGAAATGTACGTGACCAAATATAACCACGGCGGGTCGCAAAATCGTAATTATTTTCAAAACCAATCGAATCCACTTTTCTTAGTTTGTCCAATCGTCCCTGCGGATTATAATACAAAAGTTTATTATCTTTTTTCACCAAATCCCACGTTTTTCCATCTGCACCAATTTCAAGACACGGAATCGTTGTTTTATCGACCTCAACAGCAGATGCCGAGAATTTAATCTTTTCATATCCTTTTTCTGCAATCGTCACAACATTATTATTTGTCGCAGTCTCCAGTGTTTTTCCCTTTTTATCCTTCAAAGAAAAGGAACCGATACTGTCAGTCGAAGTAAACTCTCCTACAACCGTCTTTCCGCTGCCGGTCACAATTTCAAACGAATTTTTCTTTGTCTGAATGGACGAAATAGTATTCGTCGTTTTTTCTCCCTCGCTGCCCGTAAACCGGTTTAAAATGCCGGGTTTTGCAACGAGCACGCAGACCACCGCAGCAATACACACAACAACCGCCCCAACCGAAACAAGTAAATGCTTTTTCACATAAGGAAGCAGAAAAATGAGTGCTGCAACAACAGCTCCGGCAACACCAATCAGTCCGGTCAATGACTGTGAGCCATACAGCATAATCAACTGGCAAGCAGTAGATATCAGAGCCAGTACACGAAATGTCATTTTCTTTGCCGTAAAAAGCAAAAGAATCGTAATCGGTAAAACAACCGCCACATAAGAACCAACATAGTTCGGATTGTGAAGTGTAGAATATGCCATACCCTTACCAAATGTCAATTTTATATTAAAACCACTTCTGCCAGCCAGTTCAGTCGTAACCAAAGGCCTTGCCCAGTCACTCTGAATCCAATCCAGACCAAACGTTTGGAATGCACCGAGAATACCAACAACACAAGAGCCGGCAGTCAGTCCGTTAAGAAGCCACTCCACTACCTCTTCTTTCTTCACGTAACCATACACAAACAAAAAACAGATTACATAAACAAGAAGGACAAATACGCCCTCAAACTGCTCATAACCGCCTAAGAACGCATCCTCTGCATGCTCCGCTCCCATCGCCGAAAACAGCGAAAATAAGGCAAACACCGATGCCGGAATCAACGGAATCCACACATTTTTATCAAACAATCTGCCATTTTCACCAGTACAAAGCCAATATGCCAAAATAACCGTAACAATGGCACCCAGTATCATCAAAAAATGCGATTTATAATACAAAAAGAAATCTGTCACCTGACCATTTGCCGATGACCATAATTGTTTACTCAATCCATTATCATAAATATGTGCATTGGTAATCAATGGAAGCACTGCCAGTATAAGCAAAATTGGCACAAAAAACTTTTTCCCATATTCTTTTTGCTGCTTTTGTTGTTTCATTTGCAATCTCCTTTATTCCTCAATAAACCTCTTGATTTTTTTCATCTTTTCTTTTGTCATGCGGTAACCATGCCAATAAGCCATTTCCAGTTTCCGCACATCACTTTCAAAGCTGTTCAGCAAATGGTTCGGCCGTAGAATCATCACTTTTCCTTCCTTCGCTAACGCCTCACACTCTTTCACTACAGCATTGTAGCGGTCCGGTCTCTCCATAATCACTCGTTTAATCTCCGGATATTTATGTCCTAGCATTCTGGCACCCATTTTATCATATTTGCCATAACGTTTCACAAAACCGCGTGGCTGCGTAAGCACAACAATTAATTTGTCACAACCGTCATCTAACGCTTTTTTAAACGGAATCGGGTCAACCAGCCCGCCATCGTAATACTTCTGTCCGTCCAAATCAATCGCTGGGAAAAACATTGGCAATGCACAGGTTGCACGAAGCATTGTAAATTTCTCATCCATATCCATTGCGTTTTTATACTCAATCTGTCCGGTTTTTGCATTTGTCACACCAACCAGACAAGTTCCCTCATATGAACGAAAGGTGTCCCAATCAAATGGAATTAAGTGGTCCGGAATTTCTCCAAAAACAAAATCCAGTCCGAAAATACTTTTATTTTTTTTCCAGTTGCTCCGGCTCATATATCGCTTATCATTACGGTATTTCTGCATAATTTCCAAATTTCTCTGTGGTTGTTTAGAAATATACGAAACCCCATCCGCAATTCCAGCGGAAACACCAATACAGTAAGGCAGTAATATATTCTCCGACAACAGTGCATCCATCACACCGCAGCTAAAAATCGGTCGAAATGTCCCACCTTCAAAAACAATCCCTGTCATATGCATGCTCCTTTCACGCCATTTACTCTATTTTATCACAGATAAAGAGACGCCGCAACCAAAGAGCGGCATGTCTGCGTATAAAATAAAAATAGCAAAAGAAGTTCCATTCGTTTATATCGAACAAACTTCTTTTGCCATCTTTAGCTATTTTATTGTAACAGCCCTGCTTTTCAACAATCCATTTTCAAATCTTACTCAGCGTTATTGTATTTCACACCTGTCATAAGCTTTTTGCCTTTAATAGCAAACAATTCAGATACACTAACAACCTGATATCCTTTGTCTTTGCACTGCTCCAAAATTTCCGGAACTGCCTCTGCTGTCTTATCATGAACGGAATGCATGTTAATGATACCGCCATCTTTTAAGTTATTGATTACATTGTTTACCAAATCATCTTTCGTTGTTTTATCCTGATAATCCTGACTCCAAATCGATACATCGATAAACGGTTTCTCGATTACTGCATACATCGCCTGACTATAAGCAACGTTTGGCGCACGGAACAAGAAGTGTTTGTATCCGGTGATTTCAGAAAGAAGTGCATCTGTCTTAGCAATCTTCTCTTTGATTACCTCTGGTCCTACACTATTCAACCCATTGGAATCATACGAATGATTTGCCACCTCAAATCCAGCCTCTTTCGCTGCAAGAACTTCATTTCTGGAATCCTCATCATGCTCAATATGAGCACCGATGTAGAAGAATGTTGCATGAGCGCCTGCTGCAGTTAAAGCTTTCTGAATCTTCATACCATTATCAACAAATCCTGTATAACCTCCCGGGCCATCATCAAATGACAAAGCAACAACCGGTTTTTCAGGGTCAATGTTTTTGTCAATCCAATTCTGATCAAGACCATCGTATTTGAACTCAGAAGATTCAAATTCCGGTGCTACTGTTGGTTTTGGTGTTGGTTTGCTTGCTCCTGCTGCCGGATAAGTAGCTCCTGCTCTGGCAACAAATACAATGCTTGTAATCTTAACGGATTTCAACGTTTCCGGCCAACCATAACTAGCAGCCGCATCCATCGGCTGGATGTTCAATCCAACGGCAGGACCTGTTACTTTCTCATCAAATGCTACCGATACGGATGTAGCACCCGCTGCCATGTTATAATTAAATGCTACACCATCATCAAAACCTGTCAACTGCTCTGTTGTACCTGCTACAGCAATTTTACCAGCTGTTAATTTGGAAGTGTCTTCACCTTCAAAAGTAAGTTCATAGCCAATTTTTACTTCCTTAAAATAAGCCAAATCAAAGCGTGCATCCAACTGGCTGCTAAAATTAATCGTTGCCGGTGAAGAACTAAATTCGGTATCGCCAACTTTTGTCATATCAATTGTAATGTCTTTTACTGCCTCGCCCTGTTCCGGAGTAGCGGTTGGTGTCGGTACTACAGCTGTTGGTGTTGCTGTCGGTGCCGTACTTGGTTTATTCGTGTTTGGTGCAGTAGTAATTGCCGGTGCTTTTGTAACTGCCGGCTTCTTTTCCTTAACAGTAACTTTGCAGGTCAGTTTTTTCTTTCCAACCTTTGCTAATACGACTGCCTTTCCGGCTTTCTTTCCTTTTACTACGACACTTGTTTTCTTTTTCTTCGAAAGACTAACAACCTTTTTGCCTGACTTAATGGACCAAACTGCTTTCTTTCCATTCTTCAGCTTAATCGTCTTTTTCTGTCCAACCGAAATGCTTACTTTCTTTGTGCTAAGTTTCGGTGCCTTTTTCTTTGCTGCTGCCGGTGAAGATGGCATTGACACGCCAAGAAGCAATGCTGCCGTCATCACATAACTCATTGTTTTACAAAACTGTTTTTTCAACCTTGTGTCCTCCAATCATTTTTTGTTTTTGAAACCGCCCCGTAAACAAACCCTGTTTCGTATACGATCCCTCTCTTTGAGATTATTGTAACACCAAGGTATAACTTTGTAAATATATTCCATACGATATTATAATATTTTACTTATAGCAATTTTTAATAAAAGTATAAGGTTACGCTTATACTTTTATTCATCTTCATACATTCGGAATAATGTTTTTAAGATATTCTGGTACTCTTTCTGCTTTTCTTCGTCCTCCAACTGCTTTAATTCCTGAATCGGCTCACGAATCAAGCGCTGCAAAGAAGCATGAAGCACCTTTTTCAATAATTTCTGCTCTCTGTGATTCAGAGAAATTTTTCGATTTAAATATTCATAACTGTCCGTCTCAATCTGTAAACACCGTTTCTGCAATGTCTCAATCGTACCATCCACACGGCTCAATAAAAGCCATTCCATCGTCTCCTGCACCTTTTCTTCAATAACCTGTTCACAGTCTGCCGCCAGTTTTTCCCGCTCATTCTGATTTTTTTCGGTAATTTTCTGCAGCGTATCCATATCAATCAACTGCACCCCCGGAACTTCTTGTAACCGGCTGTCAATATCCCTCGGTGATGCCAAATCCAAAAACTGCATTTGTCTGACACCCGTCTCTTTCCATTTATCGTACAAAACAACCAGATGCGGCGATGACGTTGCTGATACAACCGTTTCACACCGTTTCATCGCATCATAACGCTCATGATAATCCACCACTGTCAAATTTTCATGTACCGCTAACAATTCTTTTGCGTGCGCAAGCGTCCGGCTGCACAGATAAATCTTTTTTGCTCCGTATTCAAACAAATATGTCAAAGCAAGTGCCGCCGTTTTTCCGCTTCCAATCACAAGAATATTTTTCCCGCTAACGCCACCGGCACGGTGCAACTCTTTCACGCCAATATAACTGACTGACAGTGGCTTTTCACTGATACGGTAATTCGTCTTAATCCACTTGGCACACGTCACCGCATCCCTTACAATGCGCTCCAATTCTTTGCCGCTGTGCCCCATGGTCCTGGCAAAATCCATCGCCTCAACAACCTGCCCTAAAATCTGATCTTCACCTACGACTAACGATTCCAAGCCTGCCGCCACGCGGAACAAATAAGAAACCGCCTCACTGCCCTCTTTTTTCTTACAGCAATCCCCAAACGAAACATTCGGGAAAATGCCCTGGTAGCAGGACTGCACCTGCTCCCCCGTCACCGCATTCGAATGAGAAAAATAGAAAATCTCGCTGCGGTTGCAGGTCGAGACAATCACACACTGTTTTAAGCCAATGACAGAAAGCCGCTCCCATAATTCAATTTTTTTTGAGTCGGGTAACGCCACCTGCCCGCGCAGGGCAAGTGGTGCTTCTTTATAGCAAATTCCAACATAGCCAAAAATCATGGTTACTGCTCCTTTTGTTCTTCCTTAAGCCACCGAGCTACATCAAGCGCATGATAAGTAATAATCATTTTTGCACCGGCACGCTTAAATCCAATCATGTGCTCCATCACAATTCGTTTTTCATCAATCCAGCCTTTTTGCGCTGCCGCTTTCACCATCGCATATTCTCCGCTGACGTTATACGCCACAATCGGAATATTATAATGAATGGAAATATCTTTTAGCACATCCAGATATGCCATCGCCGGTTTTGCAATAATTAAATCAGCACCTTCTTTGATGTCCTGCTCCACTTCCCGCAGAGCTTCTTCTCCATTTGCCGGGTCCATCTGATAACTTTTACGGTCACCAAATCCAGGTGCCGAATGTGCGGCATCACGGAATGGGCCATAATATGCCGACGCAAATTTTGCACTGTAGGACATAATCGGCGTATTATATAGGCCTTCTTCATCAAGAGCCTTGCGGATTGCCTCAACACGTTTATCCATCATATCACTCGGTGCAATAATATCTGCTCCTGCTTTAGCATACACAACAGATGCCTTTGCCAAAAGCGGAAGCGTCTCATCATTTAAAACTTCCCCATCGCAAATCAGACCGCAGTGTCCATGTGATGTGTATTCACACAGGCAGACATCCGCAACAACAACAAGTTCTTTGTAATTTTTCTTAATATAGCGAATCGCCTGTGGCACGATTCCGTCTTCGGCATACGCACCACTTCCCTGCTCATCTTTGTGTGCCGGAATACCAAACAATAAAACTGCCGGAATCCCTGCCTCACGCACTCGGTCAAGTTCTTCATGAAGTCTATCAATCGAATACTGGCAGATGCCCGGCATCGACTCTACCGGTTCACAAATATTTTCTCCTTCTATTACAAAAATCGGATAAATCAATTCGTCCACCCGGACATGATTTTCCCGCACCATATCTCTCACTCGTTCGTTCATCCGCAGTCTTCTCGTTCGTTCCATTTTAATGCACCTTCCTTTTCGTATCCAATTACCTGTTTAATAAGATAGCATAAACCAGCGAAACATCTTTTTGTTTCGTTTATAAATCTTTTTATACTGAGAGTGCGGCAAAGGGCATGGCACTGTCCCTGTTTCTACCGTAACACTCACAATTTTCTTCTCGTACACAAGCCAGTCCGCAAAGCCTCCGTGTTCTTCTGTACTCGAACTCTTTGGCATCATTCGGTAATGATTTCTCTTTTTTATTTCACTTGCTAACCTGTACTGCTTTTCATGCAGTGGCGACGATACATCAAAATCCCAGTATAAAATACTGCCGGTCGAATGGAGATTCAACACTGTCTTTGGCGATATCCGCTTAACAAAAGAAATTAATGCCTTCGTTTCCTTTTCGCTCGCTGCCTTCTTTCCTCTATATGTTGTGGCATCCGGTTTTCTTTTCTTCCCCTTCTTTTTATCCTTTTTCTTATCTGCTGAAAAACCGGCAGGGAAATTATTGTTAATATTAACCCCTCTGGCATTATTTTTCCACGTATTGAAATGCCCTATCTTCTGTATTTTCTTGCGAAGTTTTGCATTGCGGATTCCACTTGCCCCATACTGCGAAATTGTCACACCGTCCGGGTTATCCATCGGCAGAATATAAAGGCATGTCGAACGGAATCTTGCGCGGTGCTCACCATATTCCCGAAGAATTTCCTCGGTCTGTCGCATAATGACCTGTGTATTTTTCCACTCTCTGGCATGAATTGCCGCATCAATCACAAGTTTCTTTGCCGCAGAAGGATTTCCCACACGCAGGCACCAGATTTCCCTGTTGTCATATGTCCTGCCAAGGCTCGACAGCCCTGTTTTTCCGGGGTATTTGTGAGCAATCTTACGCAAATCTCTTGTCATCTCTGCATAGTCGTATTTCTTATCCTTTTCACTGACAATCCACGGCTCTTCTTTTACAACAATTTTAATCCTGCACTGGTTCTTATCCGAATCTTTCACCTTTACGAAAAGGTAAGTCGTACCCTTCTTTTTCGCCGTAATACGTCCGTTTTTATTGACACTTGCAATCTTTTTATTCTTTATTTCAAAAAACAATTTCTTTTTGGCATAGTTAAAAGAAACTGTCGCTTTTTTCTTTTCCCATAACTTTATTTTACTGCCACTTTTGCTCTTGATTTTCTCATTAAAATAAATGTAAATATAGCAGTTTTCGCCTGTCACTTTAGACGTCGCCTTTAAGAGCGTGTAAATTTTATTGTTTTTTGTCTTACATTTTACCACACCGGAGGAAGAAACGGTAACTAACTTCTTTTTTACTTCTTTTTTCGAAGCACCTCCATAAATCTCAAAAGCTGATTCCTGTGACATAATAAGTTTTACCGAATCGGTCGTATACGAGTAAAGGTGATATACCTTTTCCCCCTTCACTTTCCGATAATGAATCCCCTTCATGCCGCCTTTATAATACTTAGCGTGAGGCGATACCAGTTCATATTTTTTCACCGGCTTTGGAGTTTCATTTGGCTGTGGCGCAGCTGTTGGCTCCGGCTCCTCTGTGGGCTCCGCAGTCGGTTCTACTGTCGGTTCAGGCGTTGGCTCTTCACTCCACTCCGTCTGATTGTTCTTCTGTCTTGCCTGCAAATGGGCAGGGCTCCCACTTATGAGGTCACATAAAATTAAGGTTACGACAAGCAATGCCGCTATTTTTTGCTTATGCGTCTGACTCATTTCCCTCATTTCCTTTCCATTAATCGTGATGTTTCACTTTTACTGCAAGATAAAAGGTACCTCACAATGAGATACCTTTTTGTACTTGTTTGTTATAACAGATAAAGCTTAAGCTAATTTGCTTTTTGCTACTTCTACCAAAGAAGCGAAACCTTCCGGATCGCTGATTGCCATCTCAGAAAGCATTTTACGGTTTACGTTTACCTCAGCAAGTTTCAAACCATACATAAATTTGCTGTAGGAAAGACCATTCATTCTAGCTGCTGCGTTAATACGAGCAATCCAAAGCTGTCTGAACTGTCTCTTTTTCTGTTTTCTACCTGTATAGGACTCTTCCAACGCACGCATAACAGACTGTTTTGCAACACGATACTGTTTACTTCTTGCGCCTCTGTAACCCTTTGCCAGTTTCAATACTCTTTTATGTTTTTTCTTTGCGTTCATTCCGCCTTTAATTCTAGCCATTTGTCAGTTCCCTCCTTCGCCATTAGCTGTATGGCATAATCTTTTTCATTGTTTTTACATTAGTTTCATCTACAAGAGCAGACTTTCTGAGATTTCTTTTTCTCTTTGTTGTCTTCTTAGTCAAAATATGACTCTTGTATGCTTTGTTTCTTTTCAATTTACCGGTACCGGTAACTTTAAAGCGCTTTGCAGCAGCTCTTTTTGTTTTCATTTTCTGATTTGCCATGATATTATTCCTCCGTTATTATTTTGTGGCTGATAAAAACATTACCATACTTCTTCCTTCCATCTTCGCAGGTTTGTCGACGGAAGCAACGTCCTTTAATTCTTCAAAAAACGCATTCAGGATTTCCCTTCCTACATCTTTATGAGCCATTTCTCTACCACGGAATCGGAGTGAGACTTTTACTTTAGCTCCCTTTTGCAGGAATTTCTTTGCCTGGTTTACTTTCGTATTTAAATCATTGGTATCAATGTTTGGCGAAAGTCTGATTTCTTTTGTCTCGATGGTTTTCTGTTTCTTCTTTGCTTCTTTTGCTTTACGAGCCTGCTCATAGCGGTACTTGCCGTAGTCAATAATTTTACATACCGGCGGTTTTGCAGTCGGTGCAATCTTTACCAAATCAAGTCCTGCATCTTTTGCTTTGAAATATGCTTCTTTTGCCGACATAATGCCAAGCTGTTCTCCGTTTGGTCCAATTACACGAACTTCTCTGTCGCGAATCTGCTCGTTAATCATTAAATCGCTTATTGTTCTTACCTCCTAAATGAAAAAAAGATAGCTGTTTCTAAAAGCCAGCTATCCACGTAAAACATTTCCTATCATTATAATAGATGTGAACCAATACCGTGTGATAACAAATGTTATACGGCAAGGTGAGAGTGGATAACTCTGCTTTTTACACCTTTGGTAGTGTACCATAGAAAGGTGGTGTGTGTCAAGGGATTGCTGGTAATTTTTTTCAGTTTAATTTTGTTGTAAGTTTTTATTAGAACAAATGGAAACAAAGTTTCGCCATTCAGGACCGCTCCCGCTAAAAAACACACGTAACGGTGCCTGAGGTCAAAATACGACCTCTATGCACCGACGGTGTTTTAGTCCCTCATGACGAAATTTTGTTTCCATTTGTTCTAGTAAAGTCTCAAGAAATTTAAATCAAAAAATCGGCAGCAATCACTTGACCACACACGCCTGCATACAAAGTATCAACTGTAGTATTAAGGCAGGGCAATGAATGATTAGGGGGATGTCATTTATTGAATTCCAGTAATTTGGCAGAAAAACTTTGAAACTCGTGGGTTTTGAGTACGTCGGTATGTGGCGCTGGTAGTTTCAGTGCCCATACCGCTACGTACTCAACGAGCGAAAGCGCCCACGAGATACAAAGCTTTTCTGCCTAATTACGGAAACAATAACACGCACCCCCCACTTAATTTACCATCCCCGATATATCAACCTTAATAAACTGCTGAAGCCATTCGATGATGTCTTTTTCGTTTGCAGGATTTAAGTTCTGAATTGAGGATAGATTTTCAATTGTCATGTGGTCCCAGCGAATCATCCAGATTCCGTATGCCAAAATCACGGCATTTAAAACCAGACCGATGGCACTCAAAATCAATCCAATGATTCCTAATTTTTTCGCATTTTTACCGCCTTTTGCCACAGCGATAATACTAAATACAAGGGCGATTGCGGCAGGGATTACGCCGATACCTGTTCCAAAACAGCAAAAACAGGAAATTCCACCTAATATAAGAGAGGCAATTGCAAGCCCTCTGTGTCGATTTATATCTGTCATAGATACCTCCATTTCTATATCCTGCCGTATGGGGCGAAAAAGGATGCTGTCTGTTCCAGATGCTGCATCGACGAATTATTCGTAATTTTAATTAACAGCACCGCTACGACAATGGCAAGGATGACCCCTGCCACTCCCACAACGATACCGGCAATTGCTGCATCTTCCTGATTCGGATTGTCATCCCGAAGTCCCAAAATTCCAAATACAATGCCAAGCACTGCCATTACCAAAGAAATGGACCATTGCATACAACAAACCATCGAAGCACATGAAAGCACTAACGACGCAATCGCTTTTGCATTTGTCTGTCTATTCTGCTGCATACAAACCTCCTGCTTATTTGCTCTCCGGTGTCACTTCTACCTTACGAATTTCTTTCGTACGGATTTCCTTGCAAATGTCATCAATGAACGCATCCAAAGACTGTGCACCCTCGTCTCCTTTGAAACGGCTGCGAACGGATACAACGCCTTCTTCCTCTTCTTTCTGCCCAACGACGAGCATATACGGTGTTTTCTGAAGTCTTGCCTCGCGAATCTTGTAACCGATTTTTTCGGAACGGCTGTCCACGCTGCAGCGGATGCCATTCGCTTTTAATTTCTCTTCCACGCTGTTTGCGTAATCGAGATATTTCTCGGAAATTGGCAGAACACGTACCTGCTCCGGTGAAAGCCATGTCGGGAATGCACCGGCATATTTCTCAATCAGCCATGCTAACGTTCTCTCATAACATCCAATGGATGTTCTGTGGATGATGTATGGGCGTACTTTCTCACCATTTTCATCAATATAATACATATCAAACTGTTCAGCCAAAAGGGCATCCCACTGAATGGTAATCATGGTATCTTCTTTACCGTATACATTTTTCGCATTGATATCTACTTTTGGTCCGTAGAAAGCGGCCTCTCCAACATCCTCAGTAAATGGAATATTCAGTTCTGTCAAAATCTGGCGGATATCTTCTTCTGTCTCATTCCAAACTTCCGGCTCGCCGATATATTTTTCACGGTTTTCAGGATCCCATTTGCTCAGATGATACGTTACATCTTCCTCAACACCAAGTATCTGCAAACAGTACTGAGCGAGAGCGATACAATCCTTAAACTCTTTTACCATCTGGTCCGGACGCACAATCAAATGTCCTTCAGAAATTGTAAACTGGCGCACACGAGTCAAGCCGTGCATTTCACCGGAATCCTCATTACGGAACAATGTTGATGTCTCACCATAACGACATGGCAGGTCACGATAGGATTTCTGGCTTGCCTTGTAAACATAGTACTGGAATGGACAGGTCATCGGACGAAGGGCAAATACTTCCTTATCCTTTTCCTCATCGCCAAGAACAAACATACCTTCTTTGTAGTGATCCCAGTGACCGGAAATCTTGTACAAATCAGATTTCGCCATCAAAGGTGTCTTCGTTCTCATGTAACCGCGCTTTTCTTCCTCATCTTCAATCCAGCGCTGCAAAGTCTGGATAACCTGTACACCTTTTGGCATCAAAAGCGGAAGTCCCTGACCGATTACATCAACGGTGGTAAACAATTCCAGCTCACGTCCCAATTTATTGTGGTCGCGTTTTTTAATATCTTCCAAATGCTCCAGATAAGCATCCAAATCCGCTTTCTTTGTATAAGCAGTTCCGTATACACGGGTAAGCATTTTATTTTTCTCATTTCCTCTCCAGTAAGCACCGGAAGAAGAAATCAACTTCATTGCCTTTAACGGTTTTGTATTCATCAAATGAGGACCGGCACACAAATCAATGTATTCACCCTGCTGATAGAAAGAAATCTCAGCATCTTCCGGCAAATCCTCAATCAATTCAACCTTGTATGGTTCCTCACGTTTCTTCATCAAATCAATTGCCTCTTGCCTTGGCAAAGTAAAACGCTCTAATGTCGCACCTTCCTTAACAATCTTTTTCATCTCTTTTTCAATCTTGTCTAGTGCCTCACGGTCTAACGGAGCTATATCAAAATCATAATAAAATCCCTCATCAATCGAAGGGCCAATCGCACATTTGGCATCCGGATACAATCTCTTAATCGCCTGTGCTAACACGTGCGACGCCGTATGACGGAAGGCTGCTTTTCCTTCGTCGCTGTCAAATGTCAAAATATTCAATGTGTGCTCGCCATCCACCATCGTGCGCAAATCCACAACTTCACCGTCTAACTCAGCGACACATGCCACTCTGGCAAGTCCCTCACTGATGTCTTTTGCAATGTCAATAACGCTCATTGCCTGTGAATACTCTTTGCTTGAACCATCTTTTAGTGTTACTTTCATGTGAATTCCTCCTGTTCTCATTCAATTTCAATATACAAGAAGGCCTCATCCCTTCTCGCTGTTATAGTTCGAAGGGACGAGGCCATAAAATCAATGTCTCGCGGTTCCACCCTTGTTGGACGAAATAGTAATAAATCATCCCGGCTTCATTCTGACGATAACGGGGTCACCGGACCGGATTGGGGTCACTCCGAGGTAGTTTTCAAACGGTTCCCATGAAAATGCTTCCAGCACAAGGCATTTCTCTCTGACATGTTCTGCGTTTTACTCGTCTCATCTACGTGTTACCGCTATTATAATCTTGAAAATTTAAAATGTCAACACCTTTAAATTCTTTTATTTGCAAGAACCTCATACACATTCTTAAACGAATCTTTCACCGCATACAATTCCGTGAACAAACCACAATATGGACCATTCATCGAGTAGCCATAGCTGCTTTCATCCAGCGATGGGTCATCCTGCCATCCCCAAATTGAAACCGCTTTTAAAGGTCGGCTCTCCTCCAATTTTTTAATTTCTTCATCTGATTTTCCGGTGCATTTTGCCGAAATTTCATTTACGTCCACAAACATCTGGAACAGTTTTTTATAAAATGCAGCATGTTTTTTCTTCATGGCGGCCGTCCCCATATAATTTCTTACTTCCATTTCGGTCACCTGAACTTCACAGCCAAGTGCTGCATAAGTCTCAATTGATTTCTTAATATCCGAAATATTCTGCTCATTCATGCATCCATTCTGAGTTCCGTAACCGCCAATGTATCCCTGCATGCCAACGCCGTCACACAACTTGCGCGTATTTCCCTTGGCATCCTTTGCATAACTGTTAATGCTCTTAACCAAATTTACGATTTCCTCACGCTTTGATTTGTAGAAAGAATTGTAATCATTATAATACAATTTGATATCGGCCCCAAGTTCATCTACCGTATTTTTCGCATAAAGGAACGACTGCTCCACATAATCACTGCCAAGAATTTTATAAAACTGATTATCTTTTCGGAGATTTCGGTTGTCATTTCCCACATTCTGGTCTGCTACAGCCTCATTTACAACATCCCAGCAGTAAATTACACCCGGATATTTCTTTTCAAAATGAGTGATTACTTCTTTAATATAATACTGAAGACGTTTCTGCATAACCGCCTTGCTTACATATTTCTTACCTGTGTCATAGCCCTCGCGGAAGAACCAGTCACACATATACGCATGCCACACAAGAACATGTCCCCGCATCTGGATTCCGTTTTCCTTGGCAAATGAAATAATCGTATCTGCCTTGTCATAATTCATCACCGGCATACCATCTTTACTCTTTGCGGATTTTGCCTGGTCTAAAAGCGAATATGCCTTAAACTCATTTCCTGCTGTCAAACTGTTAAAATGGTACTTCACAAGATTTTTGTAGTTGTCATTTGTTGTAACATTTGTGTAGTTTACAACGGTTCCCAACTTGAATCCATGCTGCGCCGCCAACTTAGCAAGCGGCTGATACTTCGTCGTCGCATTTAACACGTTCGCCTTTTTCTTCGCCTCAGGAGAAACGTATTTTGTTACGCTCACCTTACATTTTAAAGTGACTTTTTTCTTCTTTTTGGCACCTTTCTTCTGATACCAAACCTTGGCTTTTACTGTCGCACTGCCTTTTTTTAATCCCTTAATGGTGACCGATGTCTTTTTCTTTTTCGTCAGTTTTGCCACTTTTTTTCCGGACAAAGTCCATTTGGTTTTCACGATTTTTTTCGTTCCGTTTTTCTTAACCTTCAATGTCTTTGTCTTGCCAATATAGGCAGTCATTTTTGTTTTTGACAATACCGGCTTTTTCGCTTTTGCTTTTGCCTGCGCCTCACCTGCTCCGGCAAGAGAGCCAATCGTCAGGCATGCGGCAAGGGAAAGCGAGAGAATCTGTTTGCTTTTCATGCTGCTTCACTCCAATCTTTTATGATAAGAATAAGTATAGCACATTTTGTCGGTTTTGAAATCCTCTTTTTTTCTTTACTTTTGTCAACACTAGCAGTTAAAATCAGCCGATTACCCCACAGGCAATTTTTTCACCGGACGCCCCGGATGGCTGTGTCATGAAGTCATCCTCTGACACTATTGCTTTCAAGTATATGCCGGGGAATGATTTTTTGTTCTCAGTTCATTAAGTGAGAAAAAGTTTGTGCTAAATGCCGGAGAGAAGCTTATGCAACCTAAAACCTCACAAAAGTTCAAAAACGTTGCATGCTTTCGCCTGCTTTTCAAAATAAAACAACCAAAAAGGTTACAATGAATAAAAAGCGTTGCAATTAATACGTGATTTTTGCTGATAAAGCCTAATTTCAACGTAAAAATGCAACGCTATAAGATAAATCATAGAAAAAGAGTTGTCGAAGAAAATTTAAATCAGGTTTGGAGCAACAAATTTCTACCAAAAACGTACAGCCCGTCTTTTGGGGATTTCCGCAAATTATCAAGAAATGATTTGCAGCGAGTGGGTACAAACACGTGGGTATCAAGCTTGCGTATTTTGCAAGCTGATACCCCTACGCGTTTGTCTTAGCGAGAGCGCCCACTTGATGCAAACTTTTCTTAAAAATTTACGGCCCCCCAAAACACGGCTACCTCCAAATCCCCTTCTCTTTCCGTATCACATAATACAAATCATTTTCCATTGCCATAACTTCTTCCATCGGCACGCTCTTAAAGACCGGCATCCGCATTTTGTATTTAATCCAAAAGAACGAGTAGATACCAAGAATCAAAAAGGCAATTCCGGTTACGCCCCAGATAGCTAACCGCTCTGCCGGGTCGGTTGAAATATTTAAAATCATGTATGTTGTTCCTAAAATCCCGATAAGCGGCAGAATTTTACCGAGTGGAACTTTAAAGGAACGCGGTGCATTTGGCACTCTTTTTCGCAGAATCAGCACGTCAATATGCGCTAAGATATATGAAATCATCCAAAACACAGAGCCCACCAGAATCAAAAATGAGATTGCCGAGGAGGAACTGTCACTAATGAAAGCAAAAATCAAAATGGTAACACTGACAAATATTACACCGAAAAATGGTACTTTCCTTTTATTTGTCTTGGCAAAAAACTGTGGCATCATATTCATTTTTGCCATGCCCTGACAAATGTTTGAAAGACCACTTACCGTTGAATTTTGTGTGCTGATAACCGCCAGAGCAGCCACCATTGTCATCCAGTATTTTCCTGCTCCGCCAAGAAGATTTTGACCGTATAACAAATGTGGTGCGGCAGATTCGGTCAGTTTTGCCCACGGCGTATAATTATGAAAACCTAATACCATGATTGCCTGCACCAGGCAAATAAGCACCAGTCCAATCATCATACCAAGCGGCACATTTCGTTTGGCATTTTTAACATCTTTGGATATTGGAATGACATATTCGGCACCAATAAACAGCCAGAATGCCACTGCAGTTGTCGACACAATATCAGAGAAATTCGTTGACATGCTTGCCGGCTGGGAAACAACCTGTCCGGTTCCAAGCCCCAGGGCACCGATAATTCCCATAACAACCATCGATCCAACCAAAAGGAATGCAACCAGATTCTGAATTTTAGCAAACATATCGACACCAAACAGATTTGCCACCATAACGATTACCGTCATGATAATGGTGTAGCCGATGCTTGGAATCGGCAAATGAAGCGTCTGCGACATGGCATAGGCAAAAATCGATGCTTCAACACCACACGATAAAATGTTACAAATCAGATACCCTCCCACCATAGAAATCATGGTTGGAAACGGTCCCATGCAGGCGAGCGTATACTGCGCCAATCCTCCGGTCGTGTTTGGCATCAGACCATTTAACTCAGAAAGCGAAGCAACCGTTGTCATATTCAGCAGGCAGGCAATAATCATTGCACCAATAAATGGGATTCCCACTGTTCCTGCCCCCTGTCCCAATGACACCAGACAGCTTGTCGCAATGACAAGTCCGACAGAAACAGAAACCACACTTCCTAATCCTAATTTCTTGTTTTTCTCCATGTCGATTCCCCCTTGTTCTCTTAAGCCATTTCCGGTTTATCCCACAATGGCAGCTCCACGCCAATTCCGTCTTTTAAGGCACGGCGGTAAACAGTAGCTCCCCACGCGATGTCCTCAACCGGCATGCCTCCGACAGAATATACGATAATTTCATCTTCGCTTTCCCGTCCTTTTCTCTCACCGGTAATCACATCTGCCACATCAATAATGTCCTCTCTTGTAATTTTCCCCATCTGTTTTAAATCTGTAAATTTGCTTCCTACAATCTGCACCTGATCGTAAGTCGGATATGGGTATTCCTCCTCCCACGCCTCGTACAATTTGTAGTTGTCCACAACCTTTTTACAGCCATTTACAAGGAAATCCTCATCAAAACGAGCTGCCGAAGGCATACTGATTAGTGCACCTTTCTTAATCCATTTTGTATCAATATAAGGAAATTCAGCCTCGCTGTCCTTTACCGTCGTTGTCATACTGATAATGTCACTGTCTTTTACGGCTTCCTCAATAGAATCGCAAATCACAATATTTTTAATTCCCGGACATTCTTCTTTGACAAATGCAACAAAGGAATCAATGGACTTTTGTCCACGCCCCTTAATTTTTACGGTATCAATGCCCGGTCTCACGCTGACAAAGGCACGAAGGGAAGTTTTCCCCATAACACCCGGTCCGATAATAGCGACTGTTTTTGCAGCCTCTCTTGCCAAATATTTGCAGCCAACACCGGGAATTCCCCCTGTTCGGTAAGAACTCAAAAGGTTTGCCGACATCATCGCAAGTGGTGCCCCCGTATCTTTATCATTTAACATCATCATCAAAATGGAACGTGGCAGCCCTTTTTTCTTATTCTCCATGTTGGAGCCGTACCACTTCATCCCCGCCATCTGATAGCGTCCGCCAAGATATGCCGGCATCGCCATGAAACGTCTGTCCTCTGCATTTTTCGGCATTCCCTCAAATTCCGGGTCATCCGGAAAAGTCACCATGCAGCCATGGGAATTGTGATTTTTTCCGCCCATCACATAGTCCCCTTTATGTAAAGTCAACAATAAATCTTCCATTGCCTCCACACAGGCATCCATATCCGTCACACCTGCCCGAATCATATCCGGTTCACTTAAATATAAAAATTTGATTGCTGTATCCATTTTGATAACCTCCTTTGCCATCTATGCACCTGTTGTTTTTTGCAAAAAAATAAGACGCCACAAACCTTCGTTTGTGACGTCTTCGTCGAACCCTAGTATAGCACAATGGTTTTTGTCCGTCAAGGTTCAGATTTTCTAAGTATCGCAGATACATTTTTATCTGTCACCGTTACCGTTCCATAACTTTCTTTTCTAAGCATAGCTTTATAAGTACCCGGTTTACTAACAATCAAATAAGCTTCTCCTTCGGTATTAGTACAAAAATATTTTGTGTCCGTTTCATCCTCTGTATTTACGAAAGAAAACTGTTCACCCTTCATAGGGTTTCCATCACTATCTACCATTTTCACATGAACGGCATATCCGGAAATCACAAAATCCCGGCTCTTTGTTTTACTGTCAATCGTTATCGTACCAACCTTTACATACGCATTACTATACTCTGAATACACCATTACATCATAGGTACCAAATAAAATATCCTTTACTTCAAAGGAACCATCTTTTCCTAATCCTGCCACACGACCCGAATAATATGGTTCTTCCATTCGCAAACTAATCTGCCACATATTCGTATCAAAATCGGTAAAGGAACTACCATTTTCCCATGAAAGTTTTCCGGTCAGTTTGCCAACCTCTATATCAAAATTTTTCTCAACCGAAGCATCAGTTACTGTTATTTTCTCAGATGCTAATATTCCCTCTGAATTGGATATTTTCACGATATACTCTCCCGCCGATACATACACAGAATATTTGCCATCCTCCATCTCATTTACTGCACAAGTCGAGGACGAATCCTTGTCAAAGAATGTTATCCTTGCATCGTCTGAAGCATTAACCCCATTCAGTTTGCAATAACCACTTACTCGATACAGTTGTGTATTCACAGAAACCACATCGTCTTCCTTGGTAACCGTAAATGTCGCATTCTGCATATCCTGTATATTTTTGTTTTCCCCGCCAAACACATAAGAGCCAAGTGGAAGCATTGCATGTGCAGAATAACCTACCGGTCCTTCTGTTAGATAGTATTCATTTCCGGATCCTTTAGTTTCCTTCACATAGTTTTGCTCCGATAATGGAATTACGTGATTTTCGGCATCAAACAATTTAATTTTTACATATTTGAGCGGCAGGGTTAAATCTTTCACAACATCAGAGCCATTGATTGTAACCTTGGCAATGCTGGTGTCTGCGTAGAAAAACTCATACTCGCCGTCCAGCAAATCCAATTCATAATCGAACGCATTCTCTTCACCATCCATCGGGACAAAAAATGATTTATATTGTTCTCCATTTCTCTCGACAAAAATCGTATAACTTCCGGTCTCTCTCATTTCTTCCGGAACTGTAAGACCCGATACGTCAAGCAGGTTTCCTTTGCAGGAATGTTCGATATAATCTTTCCTTGTATCCCCCAGTGCCACATCTACCGTATCAATAACAGTATCTCCATCGATTATCTGATAGGTTCCCGGCTTCAGATAAACTTCATACCATCCACTCGTGCCAGAAATATATGTAGAATAGTCGTCGTTATCCACATTTTTATATAAATACGTGTTGCTGCATTTTCCAAAAATTCGCGCATAATCCAGTGTAATATCACGTTCTTCACTGCCGGTCACTTCAAACCTGTCAAATTCATAACTTCCTACATAAATTATATAGTTTCCTTTTGTCAGGTATCTGTAATAATGATTGTCATCATCCAAATCACTGCCATAAAGGACATCGCTATTTTCGGTTGCCGAAATCCAAATATTAGGCATATCCATTGTCTGTGCACCAGTTCTTTTTACCGTGCCGGACATTTTATAAACCGGAAGCTTCTCATCATGCTGCATGTCACCCTCAACGGTAAACGATTTTCCCAACTGAATTTGGTACTCTCCCTTTGATTGTTTAGTCGTAAAATTACCCTTTTCATCGGTCTTAATTACGTCATTCTGCTCCCAAAATTCTCCGTTCCATTTATCTAAGGAAACTTCAGCATTTGCAATCGGCTGTCCATCTTCTGTCTCCAGTTTTCCGGACACCGTATATTTTCTCTGCTGTTCAACAAGCACATACGACTGCTTAATCTCTTTACCGTCAACCGTTATCACAAGGTCAAACGTATAATATCCTTTATCTTCTTTTCCCTCATAATAAGGCTCATCATGCCAGACAACATTGCGGATACTGTTATCTACACAGTAGACATTGCGATAAATCGTGCGGTATATTTTCAAATTTATTGATAAATCCGTAAATATATCCTTTAACGATTTGCCATCTTCTATCGTTTCATCATAGATAAAGCCCTGATTTTCTCCCACCATATAATCGCAGTATTTTACTGCTCCCTTTGTTGATGTAAAGGCGTCTATCACAAAGTAATTTTCCTCTTTCACATAAATACCGACATGACTAAAATTCAGGAATTGCTTTCCTCTTGTATATGACGAAGGTCTGAACATAACACTGTCCGTCGACGCACTGATATTCTCTATATTCAGTGTTATCTTCTCATCTTCATAAACGCCGGTTATTTTTTTCGTACCTGCATTTTTTATGTCCTCTGTGTTCACGTCTTTATCTTTAAAATAATAATAACTGAAATGGGAACTATCGCCATTAGGGTCTTTTGCTAAGCCTCTCTCTAATTCATACTCTCTGTTGTCTGCCTGCAACGTAAGCAGCGTAAATCCATTATCAAATTCCTGATCTATGGTTTCGTCCCGTGACAGCCCAAGCATCATTTTAGCCGTCTTTGTATACTCTTTGCCATCAAGTGCTGCCGTTATTGAAAAAGTATAACTGCCTTTTCCCTTTGATGTTTTTTCGTTCCACTCGACGTCCGAAACCGATTTTACCTCTGCCTTCTTTCCATAGCAATAAACCGTAAACTCACATTTTGTCACATCCGGCACGATGTCTTTCAGAGAATTTGCCTCCCCATCACACACGTAAATATTATTATAACTTAAATAATAATCGACTTCTTTTTCAAAAGCAATTGAGCTGATGATGAGTTCTTCATTTTCCGCATAAAGTCCCTGATTGTTTCTCACCGGTTCTACCGTTGGTCCCGGTGTCTCATCCGGCGGAAGCATCGTCTGTTCCGGCACCTTGGTCGGCAGCGGTGTCGGACTCGACGGCAGAGACGGTTTTTCGGTCGGCTTTACCGTTGGTTTTGCTGTCTTTTTACCGTTATTCTTATCTGCATTTTGATTGGTTCCGGCTTTCTTTACCGTCACTTTACAGACAAACTTTTTCTTGCCTACTTTCGCCTGCACCTTTGCTTTTCCGGCTTTTTTACCATGAATCGTGACACCGGTCTTTTTCTTTTTACTCAGTTTCACGTTTTTCTTGCCGGATGTAACCGTCCACTTCACTTTCTTTTTGTTGTTTTTCAACTTAACCTTAACGGTCTTTCCAACCGTTACCGTTACTGATTTTTTGCTCAGTTTCACCTTCTTCTTGGCTGCGAGTACATTTTGCGGCATCATCGTAAATGCCAGTACAAACACAAGCAAAACGGCGAGTTTTCGTCTCATTTTTCTCATATCATATCCCTCCATGTGTAATCAAACAATTTCATCGTTTTACTCTCCTAACTCCAAATTCCTCTCGACAGATGCATTGGTAATCGTTACGTCTGCTGCGGTAACGATTCCGGAATCCAAGGACACTTTTATCTCATACTCTCCCGGCTCTACATAGAATTCATATTTCCCTTCATCAAATGTATAGCTCGAAAGTTCTGTTGCGTCTCCCTTTTTGTGCAAGTACACCCATGTATCATCGGACACCTCGGCTCCATTTACCTTGCAGCTACCGGATATCTTATACACGTTTGTATTGATAACAACAGTATCGCTCGAACCATCCACGGTAAAGCCATAGTCTCCTATACTTGGCATACAGTAATAATCAACACACTGGTAATCGCCGGTTGGCAGCACGATGCGTGATGTATAATCCCCAGACTCATCATCGTCCATATAGTAGTAAATGCTGCTCGTACCCTTATTTGCAAATTTAAGCCTCCGTTTCGGATATATCGATATCAACTCATCTTCTGCATCAAGCATTTTAATTTTTACATATTTGTACGGCATCGTTAAATCTTTCACTACATTGGAATCGGTAACTGTCATCCTGCCAACCGATTTCCCGTTGTGCAAAAACTCATATTCACCGGCTAAAACGTCAAATTTGAAACCGGATATATCATCCTCATCAAATTTTGGCGCCATAATTAATTTCTTGTAAACCACCTCATTTCTCATAACCAAAATCTCGTAATTTCTATACATGTCTTTTGGAATTTGAAGTCCTGCCATATCTAACAGCTCACCCTTACAGGAATACATCTCGTAATCCTTTGTCATCTCACCAAGTGACACTTCAATGGTATCAACTGTAGCATCTTCTATTTTTACATAATAAGTACCCGGCTTTAAATAGACGTTGTACGTATCAAATACGGAAAATGCCCAATAGCAATTATTTTCATCCTCGGTATCTACAAATTTATAATATCCGGAACCTTTTCCGGACACAAGTGCAAGTTCCATCTTGATATCATATGTTCCACTTCCGGTTACTTCCACGGTGTCAACCGGGCAATCACAGGATTGAACCGTGTATGTTCCTTTCTGCACATATGCGTAATAACGGTTGTCATCTCCCAGTAAATCTCTCAAATAAATGCAGGAAGACTCCTCTGATTCAAAGTTAAAGCCCGGAACATCCGGCGTATTCGCACCTGTTCTTGTCACCTTTCCGGTGATTTTATAAACCGGAAGTTTCTCATTATGCACTACATCTCTGTCCTCTACCGTAAACGTCTGCCCCAGTTCAAACTGATAAGTGCCTTTTGACAAATCAGCTTCGAAACATCCGTTCTTATCCGTCTCAATCGTGTATTCACATTCCTCATCGCTTAACTTAGACAATAAAACTTCTGCTTCTGCAATCGGCAGTCCATCTTCTGTTGTCAATTTTCCGGACACTGCATAGGTTTTCTGTTTTTCCACCAGCACATACGACTGCTCATTTTCCTGTCCATCCACTGTAAGTACAATGTTAAAGGAATAATAGCCATGGTCCGTTTTGTCGTCATAATAAGGCTCATCGTGCCAGACCACATTGCGAATCTCAATATTTTCATTATTCCAATATACATTATTATAGACTGCACGGTAAATCTTTAAGTCTTCCACTACATTAGCAAATATGTCTTTTAATGTTTTTCCTTTTTCTAACGCCGGCTCATATACGAAACACTCTTCACTGTATCCCGGATATAAATTCACCTCACCTTTTGTTGCAGTAAATGCATCTATGTAAAAATGAGAATCTGTCTTGGCATCAATGTAAACCATACCTGAACCGACTGCCAGATTATCTTTCGCAAAGGAATCACTAATAACGCTCACAAAATAATCATCGCAGACTTCTTTTCTTGCATTCACTGTATACTGCTGTTCCTCGTAGACACCAACAAGTTTAATATTTTCTGCATTTTGAATCTTTGAAGTATTAACTTCTTTATCTTTAAAATAATATCTGCTTTCCCCTTCTTCATCATGCAGACTTTGTTCTAACTCATACTTTTCACCATCTGCATCCAAAGAAAGCCATGTCATACCATTCTCCGAGCCTTCCTCTGAATCCTCGCGGACAAGTTTCATCGTAACTGTTTGCTTATACTCCTTGCCGCCCTGCACAGCCGTAAGCAGGAATGAATAATACGGCTTCTGCCATTCCTCATCGTCATGCCAGACAACATCGGTAATTGACTTTACTTCCGCCTTTTTACCGTAACAATAAACGTTATATGTACATTTTGTCACGTCCGGCACAAACTCCTTCAGGGAATCAGCCTCCTCGGAGATTACATAAATATCATTATAATTCAGCGAATATGACGGAACATCTTTTTCAAATGCAACGGAACTGACAATCAACGGCTCTTTTTCGGCATAAAGCCCCTGATAATTTGACTCCGGTTTCACCGTTGGCGCCGGTGTCTCATCCGGTGGCATCATCGTCTCAATCGGCGTCGGATCCGGCTTATTGTCCGGCTTTGGCGTCGGAGTCGACGGCAGAACCGGTTTTTCGGTCGGCTTTACCGTTGGTTTTGCTGTTTTTTTGCCGTTATTCTTATCTGTATTTTGATTGGTGTCAGCATTTTTTACTGTTACCTTACAGACAAACTTTTTCTTGCCGACTTTCGCCTGCACCTTTGCTTTTCCGGCTTTTTTACCATGAATCGTGACACCGGTCTTTTTCTTTTTACTCAGTTTCACGTTTTTCTTGCCGGATGTAACCGTCCACTTCACTTTCTTTTTGTTGTTTTTCAACTTAACCTTAACGGTCTTTCCAACCGCTACCGTTACTGATTTTTTACTCAGCTTCACCTTCTTCTTGGCTGCGAGAACATTCTGTGGAATCACAGAAAAGCTCAGCACAAACACAAGTAAGAAAGCAACTGTGCCTCTTACTTTTTTCATATTATATCCCTCCATTGTGTTATAGAAAATTGTGTTTTCTTAATTTTATATGAAATTGTTAGGGGCGTCAAGAAAAACTGAAAACGTACTACGTCTTTAGGAGGCGTAGTACGCTTTTTTAATTCTACTTACTCTTTTTTACCAATTGTATACTTCCGAAATCGTAGTATGATATTTTTCCAACTGTTCAGCATTTTTCTTCATAAAATAATCTCTTAACTGGCTATCTCTTACATAAATTGTTGTATTATTCCATATAATGCTTTCCAATACCCAATGATAAGCATTTTGCTGGCTTTGATACCAATCATATGTTTGATCTATGTACACATTTTCAACAATGATATGACCATAAATTTGAAAAAGCGATTTAGGTAATACAATATTTTTTAAGTGTTGTACATCTATAATGTCTTTAATATAATCAACACCCTCTGGCACAGAATAGGAAACATCTTGTTTGGCAAAAGGATATAGAAGTAATTGTTTCATATCTTTCGAATACAAGACACCATCCTGTGATTTATAATTCTTATTCTGCCCATCAACCTCTATCTCACTTAAATTTGACACATTATAATCATCCTCAAAACACGGAAAACTTTCCACCGATGCCGGTATATATATTTTCCGGAATCCATGTATAACATTTCTAAGGGCTCCACCTCGAACTTCCTTTACTGTGTCCGGAATCTGATACTCGGTATCCGCTTTGGCACATGGATATTTTACCAGCACCGTCTTATCCTTATCAAACCAAACTCCTTTTTCAGAAGAAAAGTTTTCATTTTCATCACTAATACTAATTTCTTTTAGTGATGACCAACTATAGGAACTATCTAAACCATAATCAATGTCCAAAAATGAATTTGTTTCTTGTGGAATATATCTCAAATACTTTGACAACGTAATTGCTGTTATTTGGTTATCACGAATCTGTTTATTTGCAGGGTTATCGTAAACCTCGCAATATTCATTTATAACCTTCCCCCCATCTATTATATCTGGAATACGAATCTTATCTTCTGTACTGTATAACTCATATATCTCCGCAATCTCCCCATTTGAAATATATGAATACTGCTCATTTGTTTTTTCCTCAGCAACGGAGACTTTTATTCGTTTTGAAACTGTATTCGTATTACTCCATGCTCCTTCTGTGTAAGATAAAGTCGCATTATAATCACCTACTGCCGTTGTGTCCACTCCTGTAATCGAAAAACGACTATACGAAGATTCCTGTATATTGTTATTATTATGTAGTTCCTTATTTGTACCGTCCGATAATTTAACACTTATCTTGCCAAACTGTCCAAGCGTGTAAAAACTCAAATTACGCTCTGATAATGCCGTACTTGTCTTAGCAACAATAGCATCATCATACTGTGTCAATAATTCTACTGCTTTTGCCTCCGGTTTTTGGGTCGGCTGTGAAGAAGTTTTACTTGTTGGTGCCGGTGTTTGAACTGGTTTTCCTGTTGGTTTTTGTGTCGCAACACTGCTCTTATTGGTTTTATTCTTTACCGTCACCTTGCAGACATACTTTTTCTTACCCACTTTTGCCTGCACTTTGGCTTTGCCGGCTTTCTTTCCTTTAATCGTAACACTTGTCTTTTTCTTTTTACTAAGCGTCACATTTTTCTTGCCGGAAGTGACTGTCCACTTTACTTTCTTTTTGTTGTTTTGCAGTTTGATTTTTACTGTTTTTCCAACGTTTACTGTTACCGTTTTTTTGTTCAGTTTTACTTTTTTCTTTGCAGCAAAGGCACTCTGCGGAAGCAGAGATAATGCCATTGCAAAAATAAGTAAAAGAACCAGTGTTTTTTGTTTTTTCATTGTGAAATCCTCCTATTTTCCGTTTTCTGTTACTTCTTTATCTTTACCTTTTTCACCGTACTCCACTTACCGTACACTTTTTTCTTACCATTCATTTTATAGGCACGAACTCGAATGTAATACGTTTTCTTCTTTTTCAGTTTCTTAATGGTGTACTTGGTTTTCTTTGTCTGTACGCTTTTTTTCTTTTTGAACTTTTTGTTCATAGCATACTGAAGCTGATAGCCTTTGGCACCAGTGACTTTCTTCCACTTTACGATAAGTTTCTTACCCTTTCCATTTTTAGCTGAGGTAAGTTTAACTTTGGAAGGTGCTTTTACTTTTACCGTTTTGCTTGGTGTGGACTGCTTCTTTCCGGCGTTTGCCGTTCCGGATGAAGATGTCTGCGAATTGGTATTTGTATTCGTGTTTGTCTTTGCCTGATACAAAATCGCATAACTGTCGTTATTGGACTCATCACAGTCACCCTCTGCCACATCCGCATGAAGCAGCATATAAACCGCCTGATTTGCATTGTATGACAAATCACTCTTATTCACAGTAATGGTCTTTGTCACACGCTTCCATGGTTCTACGGAAATTTCTTCTGACGTATACAACTGCTTGGATTTCTTCTCATCACTGTAAAGTTTCAATGTAGTCGTTGCGGTGCGGTCACTGACATTTTCTAAGGTTGCCGTGATAACCGCCTGACTGCCTTTTTCTTCTACCGTGTTTGTTAACCGGATATCCGATTTACCAACAGAAACGGACACCTGATTCTTTGTGAAGTCGGTCTGTCCTTTTGCATAGACATACACCGATGCTGTCTGCGGATTCGTCACATCCGACAAATCCATGTAAGCCGTACCGGATACCGTCTCACCAGGCTGAACCGTCTGCGATATCGTCTTTTCAATCTCCGTGCCATCTTCCAATTGAATCTTCACAGTCAATTCATCAATCGGAGTTAATTCCGTATTGGTTGCATAATAGTGAACGGCAGTCAAATCATCCTCCACATCGTACTCATCAATGGAAGCACCTGCTAAGGTCAATTCGGTCTGCGGCGTTTTGGAAATCACAAGCAACTCATTTAAGTTTGTGCTCTGGTTCAATACATTGGCAGCAAACTCCCACTGCCCGTCACTCTCCAACACCGGCGATAAATACTGGATTCGCTTGTCTTTTCCGGTATACACCGTAACCGGTTCTGAAAAACCATCCTCGGTTTTCATGGAAACTTTTATGCTTCCTTCGCCGGTCTCATCATCATTTGCAATCCATACAAATCCTTCGTAATCACCATTTTTACAATAAATCGCAGAAGACGGAATACTGTTTTCATCATCGGTCAGCTCTGTCCCTTCGCCATCCTTTAACTCATACATCTTTCCATTACGGTTATAAAGCAGCTTGCCGTTCGCATACTGCAGTCCGGCAATGATTCCCTCGTCTTCTCCGGAAGAAATAAGCGTTTTATCTGCCTCATCACAAATCTGTGATTCTCCGTTTTCATCTTCCGTCAAATAAACAGCATGGTTTGTACCATCTTCTTCATAGACCGCATACTCTTTTACTTCTTTCGTCGTAGAGGCAATCTCCTGCACTTTGGAAGAGCTGAGTGTCTGTCGGCAAATCGTAGTAGTTCCCTCATTCTCAACATAATCCTCAGAGGAACTTCGAAGCCATGTAACGGCAGCACCGTCGCTTCCCTCACTGACTTTCGGCATCATATCCGGTTTGTCGTTATTCGTAAGTCGTGTGGTCTGTTTAAATGTACCGGATGCCTCATCAAAAACGGCTGTCCAGATTTCGGATTTTTTCGCCACATCATTTAAAATGGTGTTGGCACCGTCACTTACACTGCCTTCGATTTCCGACTTTTCCTTCTGCCATGCCAGTACCAGTTTTCCATCTGCCACCGCCATGTCTGCGTACATATCGGCATATCCATCATCCAAAACCGCTTTTGGCGTTGTCCACGAACCGTTTTTACAGACCGAATACTGTAACACCGTACGGTTTAACTTGCTGCGCTCACTGTCATATCCCTGAAAAATCATAACCTTCGTTCCATTGATTTCCTTGATAATCGGCAGCGAACTGGTGAGGATTCCGCTCTGTAAAGTCGATTCCGTCATGCTGTCCGTCTGACCGTTCTGCTTTAATTTTGCAATCGGCTGACTGGCTGCCTTGTGATTCCATGCGGATGTTTTCTCTGCAAATGAATCATCGATCAAAGAACATGTCCATCCATCGCCTTTCTGACTAAACTGATTTGTGTTTCCCCACAGTTTGAAACTAACATTTCCCAAATCATGCTGCCAGTCCACAAGAAATGCGCAGTACAAATGAATATATGCCGAGGCGGTTGCTGAACAGGATGACTTTGGAAGCAACTGCAAATCACCCGACAATTTTCCACCTACTCCTGCGGTTATAATCTTATTAATTCCATAACCGCCCTCCAGCGAGATTTCCGGTTTTAAACTCAGTTTTCCATCGAGCGTCCATTTCTTTGTGGAAAATGTATATTTCGGTCCAAGTTCTCCAGCAATTTTTCCGCCGCCTGCCAATGACGCATACCATGGTCCAATCGGTGACGCAAACTGCCAATTTGTACTTGCTTTCCAAGCCAGTTCAGGTGCTATCTTACCGGTGGAAGAAATCAGATTTCCATACTTATCATATTCCTGCTCCATGTAGCCTACCGCAGACAAGCTTGGCATCTTGTTAAATTTGCTCACCGAATAAGTAGACCTTTTCACCGGAGCATACCGATATAATAACCCGGTAAGGGAAGCATATTTCTCTGCGTCATTCACGACCTGCTTGTACCTGCTCCACTCCGTTTTGGAATCCAGCATATTGGTTTTACCAACACCGATTGCCATCTTCACGGAATAACTTCCATCTGCCTTTGTTTTCTGAGACAGCGTAACCGGAAATACCGATGTACCTAGGCTCCAGTTGGCAGGAAAAAATTCACTCACTTCCGCACTTAACTTTCCGGATTTGTTGGAACCAAGAGAAAGGTCGGCTCCTTTTGTAACCGTGCCTAGCGATTCATCACGGTCCGATACTACCGGTGGTTCTGTTGCCTGTGATAAATTATCTCCCACACCTGCCGTAACCTCTCCTGCATAACTCCAAAGAGTAGTAGCAGAAAGATTTAAATGCAAAGTGGGACGGACCGCACTATAAACAGTGATATTAGCATGGTTAACACCGCAGCCATTGCTATACACTAAGGTAGCACGAGTACTATCGTAACCTGGCGAACGCAGCCACCAATCACTATCCAGCTCGTACGTCGTACTCGCCCTTTTCGCATATGCTGTATTTTTTGCTTCTCTAGTTTCACTATCCCATTCAAACTCACCATCAAATCCATAAGTAGTATTACATGCTTCTGCAATTGATAAAAGATACACTTTATCTGTGGTATTCTCTCCACCTTCTGTATCACAATATGGATTATCATCATTCACAACCGTTGTGTTCCTTATTGCAGCCTGTTCTGCCAATGTAAATGCCGTATTTAAAAATGTATCATTCAACCAGGTACGAAGGGTACAGGTTGCCCATGTTACATCCGTATATTTCTCGTTATACGGTTTAGCATCCAAGTTTTGGTCTGCCAACAAAAAAGCATCATTTCCATTTACGGAAAGGACTCGCCATTTAATTGGTTCTTTTGTTGAACTGTTACTTTGATAATAGTTTCCAAAATAGATACAATCCCATGTTGTTACACCGTTACTAATCGTTGGATTACTTAATCCATAGGACGATGTACTTTCTGCCGCACCGCTTTTCAGGGTATGTACCGGCAACACAAATGATGATACTATCAAAGCCATTATTGTCAGCATGGAGACTAAACATCTACCACACCTGTTTTTTTTCATCAATAATGGAACTAATCTCATAAAATATTTTCCTCCTTCTATAAAACGTTGTTAATAAATTCATTTAATAAACTTTAATCCTCACAGTAATGGATTTCCGTTACTTTTCCTTTTTTGAATTTAAACTGAAAATACGATGATTTCTTAATCTTCTTAATGTATTTTCCAATCTGCGATTTTTTAATTTTCTTTTTGTTGTAACTTGGCGTCACATGAATAAATTTTGTGGCTGATGTGATTTTAAAAGTTCTTTTTTTCTTCTTCATTCCTGAATCCGCACTATACAACGCACAATATGTTACGAGTTTCTTTTTGGTAAGTGTATATTTACCATTTACTTGCCAAATATCCGTTTGCTCTGCCGATGCCGGCACAGACGGTACTACTGCTGTCGCTGCTACAATTGCTAAAATCATTACAAAACTAATTAATTTTTTCATTTTACTCATCCTTTCCTTTGCTTTTACATTATCAAAACTCCGCTTTTTGTATCCTTTATAATCGTCTACAAATATCTTCTCCTATTAAACTCTTCTTGCTTTGCTCTTTCTCTCTCCTGCTTTTGTTGCTGTTGCTGTTTTCTAAATTCATAAACATCCCTTGTCAAAATTTCATAGCCATAGAATGTTTGAACCTCCTGATCGCTGCCTTCTGATGAAGTATAGTTAAACGTGCCAGTCGAAGAAATTCCCGTTATGGAACCGCCCCCATTAAAATGATATAAAAAAGAATCTTGTTTAATCTCTTTATAACTATTAGGCAATGCCTGATGCAAACAATCCGCTATAGCATCTATTGATAGATGTGAAACGTTATCTGAATGATACCCATTTTCTTCTAATGGAAAATCGACTTCCGCACCGTTCCTTGGTTTTATAGTAACAATCAACTTCGTTTCTCGCTTTTCGATATCTTTTAGAGTATATCTTCCCCATATATCATTTGTCAGCAATCGTGCACCTACTCTTACATATTCATAATTTCCCTGCAATAAATTGTTTTTCCTTATAATATCATTTACAAGCAGCTCTATATTTGTTCGTCTATCTTTATTAACACGGTTTATTGCCGGTGTCCTTTCTCTCTTCTTTTTTAAAAGTTTACCTATGAAAATACATACTCCAATTCCTGCTACTATCACTAATATTGCACCTATAACATTCCCCAACAGTCCTTGTGCAGATAGGGTACATATTACAACAAAAGCGATTACAGCCCAAATTAATCCATCCATTTTTCACCACTGCTATGAAGTGACCTTTGTCAAATGTAAATCGTAAAAATCACCACATATTTTTCCTTTCATTAAATTTTAACGCTGGTTATTTCTATCAGCTGACTAAACGAGCCTCCACAACTTTTCCCGCACGAACTTTTAATGTAATTCCAAAACTTAGCAGTCCTTTACTTCCTTTTCTTAAATATCTTGCACATTTTGCTTTCGATATTCTCTGCATAGGATCTTCCCCACCTGCAATGTAATATTTGGTGCATTTCGTTATTTTAAACTTTCGGGTTTTTTCTCCCATAAATTTTACTTTTTTCGATGTATCATTTAAGCGACTTCCTTTTGTAAGTGCTCCTGATATCTTAAGTTTATTTCCTTTTATGGACGCATCATAAGCAATTCCCTGCTTGTTCTTTTTACTACTGTCATAATAATAGACATATTCACTCGGATTTAATGTCGTTTCATAATATTGATATTTTGCCTTCGCCTTCACATCATGTGACGGAACAGCAAGCACACCAAATGCTGTTGTCATAAATAAACTTGCCAGAACAAAAATAACTAATTTTGTTTTCTTCATATAATTTCACTCTCCTTGCCTTACAAAATCATTTATATATATTATTTTAATTCCAATAACCTCTTTGGTTTTACTCTATAATTCCTTCACTTCTTGCCCATCCCATCATGTTATTAAAATCAACATAAATCTTGTTGTTTTCGGCGATTTCACGTGCATATTTCAGCGCATGTGGATGCCCACAATCATATGCTGCATAGAAATAAAAAATCGCCAATTTTTTCATTTGTATAGATGCTGATTCATTAACTACATGTTCTCCTGCAGAACGATAACTTGTACCTAATCCATACAAAGTTTCTATTTCTTCATCTTGACTGCTTAAATACTTTCGTGCTTCCTCATAGCAATGAACTCTTTTTCCATCATAATCAAGCAATTTCTCATTTATGTCTTGACCATTACTTGTAAAAGAAAGTTGCGTTTGCCAATATTCATAACATTTTCCCATTCCGCAATAACCGCTGGCACTCTGCTGTTCTGCTGCCGCATGATACCATTCATATGCTTTATTATAATCAATCCCACCGCAGCCATTGTTGCAAGTGTAAGCAAGTGCTACTTGATTTTGTGCAAAAACGTCTCCTGATTGTGCTGCCTTAAGATACCATTTAAAACTCTGTTCTGCATTTGCTTCCGTCAATAATCCAATACTATACTCACGTGCTATTGATGTCATTGCATCTATGTTACCTCTATTAGCCAATGGTTCTAACATACGCATAAATGTATTAAAATCAAGTGCAGATATTCCGTAATAATACATCGCCTTTGGATTGCCACTTTCTGCATCTTTAGCATATATTTTTCGTCGTGCCTCAGCAATGCGCTCATATATATCCGGCTCATTTCGCTGAAACATACTATCTAACATATCTTGCGCCCATTGTTCGCCATTATCTCTTGCACGAATCATTTTTGTAAAATCATCTTCAATTTCAATTCCAATCGCATTACTTACATTACTTATAATATTATTTAAAAATTTCATTTGTTATCCTCCACTTATCTCATTTCTCCCATTGAAACCAAATCAACTTTATACATCATTTGCAAGTACCGTGCAGCTATATCACTGCATTTATTCTGTTCATACAATTCTACCAACCGGCAAATTTCTTTATAAATATAGTCAAGCATTTCATTTTTCCTATCTGATTGATTAATCCGCTCCACAATTTTAGGGGCTCGCTCATAATAAGCATCAATCATTTCTTTTCCATATTGTTTGCTCTTTAAATATTCGTCACGAAACTTTCTCATGATTGTAAGTTCATGGCAATCATCCGGAAGCCCTTTATATTCACAACATGCAGTTGTCAAAAAGCATCCCGTACCAGACGACGAACGGGTCTCTTCAAAATATAAGCATGCCGAATCATTTTCATAAACTTTTGAATTATTATATCTTTTGCACCATCCATATACTGAATTTTCGCGGTCATATTCAACGCAGTCTCCACATACACTCATATCTCTTGCCTCCTTAAAACTATTTTTTAATTACAACTTTCTTTGCCGACCACTTACCATATACTTTCTTTTTCTTAGTATTTTTGTAAGCACGAATACGAATATAATATTTTTTCCCTTTCTTTAATCCCTTTATTATAATCGTATGTTTTTTTGCACTACAGCTCTTTGTTTTTCTTTTTTTCTTAAATAATTTATTTTCAGCGTACTGCAACTGATATCCTGACACTTTACTATTTTTTTTCCAAGACACCTTCACTGACACCTTACTTTTTTGCAATTTATATTTCTTTATTTTAATACCTTTAACCTTCCCTACACTTTTGTTTATTCTTTTGACGGATGATTTATTAGTTGCATTAAAACTACTAGTTTTGTTATTAGTTACATTATTGTCCACAACATTATTTTTTTTTGTATTGGAAGTATTGCTCTTACTGTCATCATAATAATCATCATCTATCTTATCATCATCGTCCGTGTCATTATTTCGTAACTCATAATATAACGGTACAAAAGCATAATTATCTGACAAATATTTTTCATTATCATCACCTTTCACTGCAATGTATAGGTTACTATCATCCTCTACTAATTGCTTTTCAAATTTAGATTTTGAAATTACAATTCGCTTTATTTCACCAGCAGTAATGTTATCTATATCAATGCTATACAGTTTTTTCCCATCACTGTTATTCTCATAAATATCCATTTTAGCATTTGTTTTAAATGCTGAATTATTTTTTACATATATTACAACGTAATTATTCTTTTTTATGGCTGATAATTCGAGTTCCGATTGTCCAATCTTCAGCTCTCCAGCAGAACTTTCTGAATTATTTAATTGATTAATATATTTACATTCTAATTTACCTCCTTTTTCAATTTGTTTTGGATACTTGACAGTCACAGGAAGATTTGCTTCATCTCCGCTATTTATTATATTTGCAATTTCCTTTTCCCCTATCATTTCACCATCAAGCAGAATTTGAACTTTTCCTGATTGAATTGCATTGAGTCCCTTGTTTCTTAATGCTACCATTATCTCCGTCTTCTCACCTGGAGAAGCCATTATACCCTCATTGTCTTGAAACTCTACTTCTGTTTTCGTATATGCATTAAATCGGACGCCGCAAATTTTACTCATTACCTCAATATTATCTTTCGAAATATCACACTTCTTTTTCACATAAACAAAATAATACCCGTTATCAGTGCCTATCCCACTAACAGCTCCAACATATCCGGTTTGTTCTGTTATAGGGACGGGAGTTGACATTTTACCATCTTTTAGGATAGCTGCATATAAATGCGTTCCTGTTTGAACTGATTTTTTAGCTATTACTAATTTCTTTTCTCCTCCTGATACAATTTGAAAATCTGTATATCCAGTGGTATCCTCGAACAACGAGATATAATTATCCGTATCCGTGTACCCATATCCTTTCGAAGATGAATAAGCAATAACATTTTTCCCTTCAATGTTTACAAACGAAACATTTGATATATTATCACTATCCTTGTCTACTACCGTACTTTCACCTCCTTGTATATTTAACAGATTCAAAATACCATCGGTTCCTGTTTCAGCATTTCCGTCTTTATCCGTTATGTAAGCAAGGCAAATTTCATCTGACACTTTTCCTATTTGTGCCGATATAATCACTAACGAGTTGCTTTCAATCAACACACTTTCTTCTTGCCAAACATCATTTAAACACGTTGCATAATGTACGCCATTTTTTCCAGATAAATTTATAAGATCTCCTTCTGAATTTTTCAACCATGCAGCATACACAGTATTTCCATCAACAGCTAACGAAGGCTTCACATCTGCATAATTATTTTCTGTCAATACTGTTGTTGAACTAAATTCATTTTTATCCGTATCAAATTTTGTAACTGCTATTTCACATTTTTTTGCAATTTCAGAAATTGACGAATCCGATTTTTCCTCTTTTGAAGAATTTGTCCATGCAATATAAATATCTTTTCCACAGACAACCGCATCAAAATAATAATCTGCTGTATGATCGTCATCAACAATTTTAGGTTGCATCCATGAATCACTATTTTTATCATATAAGGAATACATTAATACTGATTGATTACCTACTGTACGCGAAGCATCCAACGAATTAAAAAGCATTAATTTCGTTCCATTATCTGTCGCAACAATTTTAGGGTTTGAATCCTCATACGCATTTTCCTCTAATACTCCAACATACTTATTCTCAGTTTCTTTCTTTAACACACCATCCCATATATCACCTGAAGAGGTCTTCTGCTTTACAAAATCACACTCTCTTATTTTCGTTGATTCTTTAGTGATTCTGGATGTCATCTCTTTACCATCACTGCTATATACAATTTTCTTACCACTTTTCCAAAGCGGTTTACGATAAATATTGCCCAAAAGTGACGCGCTTACGCCAGCCTCCCCTTCAACATAATCTCGGACTACAACTTGATCCTCCTCATTTCTACTATCTGATTCCAAAGAAACAGTGTTAGAAAACGAACCATAGCACGAGACATCACAAATATACGCAACACCAACACCACCAGATAATGTTACTTTAGGCAGAACAATATCCCATGTACCATTTGAATACACAGACACCGTATCATTTGAAAAGTCAAGTCCAAGATTGATTTTCTGAGCAGAACTAAGTTCTAATTCAGCAGAAATTACAACTGGAATTTCCACCACTGCAACCTGCCATTTTTTTTCTGTTTTGAAACTAAGCTGTACATTAATTTGTCCTGAAACAGATTTCATCTTTTGATGATCCTCATTCATAACACCTTCAACAAATCCATAAACTGATGCTTTTATATTCTTCCTTGCTGGCATAGAAGCATACCCTTTTTTTTCAGCCAATTTCAATAGAGATGAACCATTTTTTATAGATTCGTCATGTTTTTCAACTGCCTTTTTAAATGTATTCCACTCTCCCTGTTCTAAATCAAACAAACTGGTGTCACTATTTTTTAAATCTACACCAATCCCAGCCCGAATCATGTCTCCTGACATTTCCATTTTTACAGGAACCATGCCAAAATCTAAAGCAACCTCTCCGCCACCAATAACTGGTATAGAATCCGGTAATGTAAAACTGGTTTTCAATCCATTTAATTTTACATCCTCGTATTTAAAGGCATTATCCTTTAACTCCTTATATGCATTTGTCATGTCAACGTCATGCTGCAATTGATTTTCTGAAACTTCTCCACTGTCAATCTTTTTTAACAATGGTTCTAAATTATAGATGTAATACTCATTTTCCGTAGTTTGAAAAATTGCAACAGTAGTACCAACTCTTGCTTTATTTGCATAACTATAATACATTCCTGACTCTGAATGCCCACTTACCTGTGCTGAAATGAGTTCTAAACCACTTCTGCTTACTACAGCAGCTTGATTGCCAACCAAAACTTTTCCTATTTTGCTGTCAAAATCAACATAATCCATCCACTCATCTAAAATAATATCTCCGTTTTGTGAGCAATAGTTATAAACATAATCACTGTCATTATAAACGTAATCGTCATCCTTCTTTTTCCTAACAACAAATATTCCTGTTTCATATACCGAAGCATTCCACCACCAACACGAATATCCGCATACACTTTCATCAAGCAATCTCTCGCCCTTTATATTATATATACCATCTTCTGTTGTATACACCCCTGTTTTTGCAAAATCATAAACATCTTCCGCTATAATGTCCATGTCAGTATTTATTATAAAATAATCAGATCCATCACTACACAATATAACCGCTATATCATCTTTTTCATAAACATTGCGAACATTGCCTGTTAGCTTTTTCTCTGTATCTAAATTAATTATTTCGAGATTTCTATTTGTCTTCTTTCCATAACCGAGATAACTATCTCCTGCTTTTTTTACTTCCAAACAATCCCATATCTTATCTTTTTTAATATCATATACAATACCTCCTGTCTCTAAAAATCTGTCGCATACAATATCAAAATGCTCTCTATTATCAGACAAAGAAACGTAAGGAATCCATTCATCTTCCAACTTTTTAATTTCATTCCCCATTGCATCGACTAAATAATAAGGACCATCACCCATAACATTTTTACTTACAATACCATAATTCCCCTTCCAAAAATAAAGTCTATATATATCAGTCTTATATTTCTGCTTTTCTTTTTCAAGAACATATCTCTTCTTTTGTGTTCCACCACTTTCACATCCCCAAAAAGCTATTCCATCTTTTAACTTAACAACATCTGAAACAGATTTATAAGGAAGTTTTGTTTTTCCCTTTTCATTCACATAATATAAATTTTCTTCTAGTGTATTATTATCATTATCGTAAACATCCTCACTCACATAAATTCCACTTTCTGTTATACTCGCTATATAATATTTTCCCCATTCTTTTTCCGTATCCACTGCGGATAAAGTATAATTTAAAGAACCATCTTTTGCATTCAACCATGCTATTTTCTCTCCTTTAACTCCTTTTCTATAAAAAAGAACAGCCCACCAACCATCATAACAAGCCCAATCACGTCCCCCATCATTATTTGGCGAACACACTAACTGAACACCGCCTCCATCTTCACTTTCTAAATGACGAATCGTCTTTTTATTAGAGCATAAATACAATTCATTCTCATCCTCAACCACATATGTTTCTGTTGCCTTATCACAGTAAACCAAAGGAGAGTCTTGATCTTTCAAATCAATAATTTTACCTGCTTCGCAATTTAATATCTTTCCGCCATTTTCATCATATACGATAAACCCCAGTATTTTTTTATTCTTTTCAGAAGTAAATGCATTTGCATTGTCCTTAGTAACTGTTATGCCGCTAATAGAAGATGCAGCAAGCTCATACAATTCACCTTTTGTAACATTAATCAAATCCTTCTTATTTGTTTCTGGATTCGTAATTACATAAAAAACATCTGAATCATCTGAGTCGTAATATGATCCAATCCTCTGTACATTATTCTTATTAAACTCATGAGTTGTTTCATAGGAACACAACAAACCATTTACTCCAATTACATAAATTCTTTTCCTATTATTCTCAAGGTTTTCCTGCAAAAAAGTCAATTCTTGACAAACCCAATCTAAAATTTCCTCCGTATTATCAGAAGTTACAGTTAATTTTATGGCTTTTATATTGCTATTTTTAATTCCATAGGTTGTATTTTCTAATTTAAATGGAACATCGTTTGTTTGTGCCTGCACCATAATATTATTGCATAAAAAACTCTCAGTTTCTAAAACAACCACAAGAAAAAGAGCCATAAATTGTCGTATAATTTTTGTTTTCATAAACCAGTCTCCTTAATATTCTATAACTTAATTCCCGATGTTTCCTAAATTGCCTTCTTCAAATTCTTCTTCGTTACTTTTTTGAATTTATAGCTCATCTCATAAATATTTCCTACCAGTTTGTTTCGCTTTTTTTCAAATTTTGACTCACTTACCTTTTTGCCATTAATAAAGAAACCATCCATTGTACTTTTATCTAATGTCGCTATTTTCTTTTTCTTACCCTTCTTATATTTGTAAACAATTTCCCTGCCATCAGTAAAAGTTCCAGAGTACATCGTAATTACACTTTTTTTCGTGTTGTAATAATACTCTGTTCCTCTCTGCCAACTATTGAATACTTTAACGATGCATTTAACTTTTCCGTTTACGCAGGCATACAAAGCTGTATCTGTTCCACCATTCCAATCCTTTGCCATCGACCAGCCATTTACCATACATTCATCAATTCCATCATGGTCAAAATCAATATAGCAAAAATAGATTGGCCCTTGTGCATCTATATAGCCATTTTTCGTCAACTGCTTGTTCAATTTAAGCAGGGTAGTCATGTACTTTTTATGAACGGTACGATTGCTCATTTTTGCAGAAACATGACTACTATTCACACCACATATAATTGCTATCAGGCATAATAGCGCAACCTGAATTCCAAAATATCTTTTCATCTTTCTTCCTCCATTCATCATTTCACTTTACATTTTTTCGTAATACTCCATTTGCCGTATACTTTCTTTGTGCCAACTTTTTTAAATGCTCTGACACGAACATAATACGTCTTTTTCCGTTTTAAGCCTCTCAATTTGACTCTTTCTGCATAAAGGTCATATCGTTTTGTTTTCTTCTTTTTGGTAAACGATTTGTTTAATGCATACTGCACTTCAAATCCATCCTGTGAAACAAACCACCGCCAAGTTACGATAAGACTCTTTTTCGCCGCCTTCTTAACCTTAACGCCGGTCACTTTCTTAACCGTGACATCATCACTTGAAGTATCATCACTGCTCCAGTTGTAATCGGCGTCATCGTTCTGTGATGATGGCTTTTTGGTAGCCTGCGGTTTCTTCGTAGACTGCGGACGGTTGGTCGCCTGCGGCTTTTGCGTAGCGTTCGGCGTATTGGTTGGAGCCGGTGTGCTTGTCGCCGTTGGCGTCTTGTCAAATTCAGCGATAAATCCAACATCTACATTCTGCCCTGTATAATCGTTCCATTTACCGTTTGCATACATTTGTACATAGTTTTCTCCCCCGCAGTCAGCCGCATTATTTGGCTCATTTTGCGACCAGTTGGTGTATGTTACAGCGGAGCCGTCACGCCAGACAAATTTTCCTTCTTCCTTCTCATCGCTGGCACCAATGTAAAAGGTTTTATTTAATTCTTTTACTTTTTGAGCAATCACATTATTTTTTTCTTCTGATTCGATTTTCACCAGATTTCCACCAAGTTCCTCACAATAGCGTTCTGCCAACGCATAAGGAATTCCCGCCGTGTAGAAACGGTAAACTTTGTTTCCATACGTAATCTCAGCCGCCGGTTTAAGATTCAGTGGCGTTTCCAAAATAAAGCCGGAATAAATGTACGATGACGGCATGTCATTCCAGCGTCCATGTCCACGGATTGCTGCCATATAAAATTCACTGTTACCGGCGCAATCCGGCTGCGCAGCATCCCAATTGGTATATGTAACGCTTGAACCACTCTGCCATTTCCATGGCTGTCCTTTTCCCGCCTGACTTCCGCCAATGTAATAATACTGTCTTATCTGGTCAGATACTAAATTAGTAATTACCTGCTGTTTTTTTGCATCTTCCACTTCGGCAAGTTTGCTTTGCAGTTTGCCGGACAGCGTTTTCATTTCATCCCATGAATAATTCTCGTTATACAAAGACAACAAAGAATTTCCATATTTTACTATCTTCTGCGGAAGCAGACCTAATGGAACTACACAGCCACTTCTGCCGCAACTGTAATTTCCGTATTTATCATAAACGTAAATGTGCGTAACATAACTTCCTACTTCGTAATTATGTTCTGAAATATTTACCCGGAACTGATAAGTATCACCGGAAACACGCGTACCTCTTACTGCTTGATTGGTCCACCAGTCTTTGGCAATGTCATCCTGATCGTTTTTTGCAGTCCACGTCGGAAACTGTACGCGATCCACCCCACTCGCATCGCTTGCCTTACATTCTACGGTGTAGCCTTTGGAATCTTTTTCTACCACTTTGATATCTGTCAATGTCGGTGCTGTGCGGTCAATATAAACAATCGATGTTGACACACAGGTTTTATTTCCGGATGAATCCCACGCATAAATATGCGTCACATAGTTTCCCTGCACCGCTCCGGATTTGAGAGAGGAAAGTGAGATTCTTGCAGATGCCGTATTTCCGGATACACTGCCCTGAATCCAGTTTGCATCCTCGCCTCGGTGTTTGTCAGTGTTCCAGGAAGGAAATTCCACCTTGGAAATGCCTACATTATCTGATACGTTGCAGACTACGGTATAGCCATCCGCATTGACATCCGTGATTCGGACATTGCTGATGGTTGGGGGCGTTGTGTCTGATGTAAAGTTTGGTCGAATTGCACATGCCAGACACCTTACATGAAACCAATTTTGTGTACAATAAGATCTACCTGCATAATTTTGATTCACTGCATTAAATCCAACCGAGTCAATTGAGGTAATAATTCCTACATGCCCATTTTCACCGGTAGTACAAACCGAGCAGCCATTCTTTGCCTTAAACACCGCAATATCACCCGGCTGGTAATTTGAATATACTCTTGTCCATCCGGGCGGAAGACTATTCGATGTATATTGAATAGCATTGCCTCTTGCATATCCGGCAACCCCATAATGTGCATAATAGTACTTAATTAAATCCACACACTGGTTTCCATAAACACCGTCATAATCTAAGCCTTTCCCAATCTGTGACATAGCCCAAGATACGCCTTCCTCTTTTGTTGCAGCCTGTACCTCAGTTTTGTCAACACTAATAAAAGCAACAAAAAGAAGTATTGCTCCAAGACTTGCAATCAACATTTTTCGTAATTTTTTCATACCAATCTCTCCTTTCTACACAAAATACTTCTCAATCGTTTTCTGCATTCCTCTCGCCACAGGAAGCACCACATTTCCTGCGACGGTACACTCCCGATACCCAACTCCCATAAGAAAGTCTGTATTAATCACATAACTGTGATGAATTCGAATAAAGTTATCCGGCATCTTCTCCAAAAATGCAGCTAATGTCATGCGGCTGTGAACAGTTCCCCACCCATTGGTAGTGATATACAAATCATGATTCAGTATTTCCGCATAAATAATCTGCTTGATGGGTAATCGAAGCTTTTTCCCCTCACTGTAAAAGTAAAACATGATATTCTCCTCGAAACGCTTTTTCCACCCCTTTTCTATATTCCCATAGTATACAAAATCCCCGTACCAACTTTTTTTCAAAATATTTAGGATTTATAAAAAGGTATAAAAATCCATCACTATTCTATCACCTTATGGTGAAAAATCGGGTGTTGTGTCGTAACTAACGGCTCTATTGACGTAGATGGTAATATTTTCCTCTCGATAAATTTGAAATATAAGAATCGTACAAAAAAGACAGCTGCCGCTGATTTTGCAACAACTGCCCCTTCGATTATTCATATTTTCTTAAAGTCCCATTTCCTCACAGATATCCCCATACCAATACACTTCTTCTTTTTCGATATAAGAAAGTAAGATAGCATCCATTTCAAATTCCGGATTCAGTTTGCTCATATTGCATGCGGTCAGTGTCGCCTCGGAAAGGCGCAAAAACATTTCCTTTGCCTCACCGGCAGGAGCACGCTGTAAACAAACCGTATAAATTAACGGCAGCAAGTCTTCCCGCTGAATCTGCGGGCACCGCTGTTTTTTATCGGCACTCCATGTCTCTAAACAGGCACGCGCAGTCTTTACATCCCGGCACGCCTCCTCTGTATGGATATTTTCAGCAATAAATTTTAAAATCCACTCCGGAACCTGTGCACCGCCAGGCAAGTGCTTTAACTGTCTTTTTGCCTGTGCTGCATGGATTAACTGTTCCTTCTGAATCGGACCACGAAACAAATCCGAATAGCGCTTTGCATAACGTGAGCTGTCTCCAAAGACCTCTGACAAAAACTTTGCATTGGACGGTTTTGTCGCATAAACCGACTTTGCAAGTTCCCAGATAACCTCCTGCATATGCTGTGCCACCGTGTACTGGCGCGCATACCGGTTTTTATGTAAAAAACGGTCAATTTGTTTGCGCGGAGTTTCCCTGCGTTTTCCGTGCTTTTGCTGCCATGCAGGGAAATTTACTTCAGCGAGAAGTTCATCTAAGCGTTTCTTCTCCTCATCTCTTACCCACGAAAGAATACTGTCTCTGTATTGTTTCACATAATTAAGTGCTGTCTGGCTGTAACCTTTAAACCAATCCGCACGTCCTCCCATCCACCACAGAAATTCCTCCGTGGAAAAATCAAGCGTTCCCTCATACGCATTCACCAGCTCTCTCGTACTCCGTGTGTGGGAAATCACCACATTGTCTTCTAAATTTTCCTCATAGAAAGCAATCATTTTCTCGCACTGCTCCATCGATTTCTTATGGTCAATGCCGTAAAGATAAATCATTTCCTGATAATCATTGACATAAAAAGACGGTTCACCGATTCCCACCATCAAATACTGCTTCGTCTCCTCCCTGTCAAGCCCCATGGCAAATGCCATTTGAAAAACCGCCTGACGGCTCGGCCTATGATACTTTTCCAAACCAAACCAGCGGTGCATCGTAGGAAGAGAGGCGAAATCCACACGGCCGGTTCGCTGGCGGAATACTAAAAATGCCTGACGCCTCGTCTGTTTATCCGGTTCATTTTCTCCCCATGGATACCCCATCCGCTCCATAATAAATTCATCAAATTTCATCCAAGCACTCCCATTCCATACACCATTCCGACAAACAAGTAACTGCACAAAATCGGAATGGACTTGATAAATCCTCTACGAACGGCTTTCATATTCTTCCTTCTCCCTGTCAATAAACATCATAATAAAGGCGGCAAGCAAAAAGAATGCACACACTAAAATTGCCTTTTCCTTCATATAAGAAATGCATACATTTCCAAGTACGGCACCAATAATAAAGCACAAAATCACACCGTAATAAAGGATGCTTTTTGACAAACACTTTTTCTCTTTCGTATGTATATAATCGCACAAATTCTGTGTACCGCTGCGAAGATTTCCGATACACATCGTAGTCGCAATTCCGTTTCCGTGAATCTTACGGAAACTCTCTACCTGAATTCCGCAGGCAAGTGACGTTAAACTGTTTGCTAAGAGATTAAGAGAAACCGGAATAAAGCACACGCCGGCAAGGACAATTGCCTCTAGCAATACAGAAATCTGCCGCCAGTGAAGCCTTTTTTTCTCATCCATCCGAAAACGCACCAAATCAGCCAGCATAATTCCAGCCGCAAATGCAAGTACCGGAAACAAATACCGCACAACCTCCGGCCAGTTTCTCTCGGATATGCTTACGCCAAGCAACAGCATATTTCCCGTCTGTGCATTTGCAAATACACGGTCGCGCATGATGTACGAATACGCATCCATAAATCCACCGGATGCCGCTAACACGATTCCTAACTCGATGGACTCTGACATCTGCTTTGCTATTTTTTTCATTTCTATCGCTCCTTTATCACAATTGTATCACCCGGTGCAAACACCGTGTTTCCATTTGGAATAATCAATTCTTCCCCCCGCTGAATCATCACGACTAACTTTCCTTTTCCGAGATGAATCCGCGATAAACTTTTGCCTACCCATTTGTGACTGCCGTCTAACTCAATTTCAATTAGCCGCACACCATCCACATCACTCGGTGCCTTTGCACTGAGAATCAATGTGTCGCCCGGCACAAGCACTGTGTCTCCGTTTGGCGTCACATCTTTTTCATCCCGCTGAATCTGAACGAGAAGCGTCTCTGGCGGCAGCAAAATATCTCTAATCTTACTGCCCGCCCACGGATGATTTTCTTCAACCGTAAACTGGATAAATTGAACCGGCACCTCTTCGGTGTAATCGGTAAAAGTCTTTAATACGTCTTCTTTATCATCAATCATATGGAGCATTTTCGCTACATACGGAAGCAGTGTTCCCTGCAAAAGAATGGAAAAAAGCACGATGAAAAATATCATGTGAAAAATGTCGTGTTCAAACACCGTGCCGCTGCTCCTTGCCATTATCGCAAACACAATGGACGCCGCTCCGCGAAGTCCCGCCCACGAAACTAATATCTGCTGCCGCCATTTACTTCGGAAAGGCGTTAACAGCAAACATACAACCGCAGGTCTGGCAACAAACGTCAAAAACAACGCAATCATCAGTGACGGAAAGACAACCGCCGGCAGTGCCGATGGAAATGCCAACAATCCGACAAGGAAAAAGACTAACATCTGCATCAAGCCGGTCACACCGTCAAAGAAATGTACCAGCGACTTTTTATTGTCCAAATCCGCATTTCCCAGTACAATACCAAACAAATACGCACTCAGGTATCCATTGCCGCCAACTGCGGAAGGAACCGCATACGCCAAAAGTACGAAAGCAAATACTAAAATAGTATCAAAGCCTTCTGTCGTAACCTGAAATTTTTTCAACACGAAAATCGTAATTCCCGCCATCAAGGCACCGATTGCCACGCCATAAATAATCTGTGCAAACACCGTATAGGTAATGGCTCCCGCACTGATTTTGCCACCACTAATCAAACCAAGCATAATCGTAGTAAGCATATAGGAGCATGGGTCATTACTACCACTTTCCACCTCTAAAAGAGAGGCAGTCCGGTACTTTAAGTTCAACCGTTTAGAACGCAGAATCGAAAACACCGACGCCGCATCGGTCGAGCTTATCAGCGAGCCAATCAAAAGACTCTCAAGCAGTCCGATGTGAAGTGCATAGTAACAAAACAATGCCGTCAGCCCCGCCGTAAGAACAACACCGGCAGTCGATAAAATAACCGCGCGCAGAGCAATTGGTTTTGCAGCGCTCCATTTTGTTCCAAAACCACCATAAAACATAATAAAAATCAGGGCAATGGAGCAGATTTGTTCTGCCAGTTCAAAGTTTTCAAACGAAATCCGAATGACACCATCCGAGCCGAAAAACATACCAAGCACAATGAAAATCAAAAGCATCGGAACGCCAATGCGGTTCGATATTCGGTTCCCTACTAAACACGCCAGAATCACAATTGATACGAAAAGAATTGCAAATGTCATAGTACTTCCTTTCTTTGTCGTTTTTTTCGGTTACTTCTTAATCGCCCACCGCATCTTCGTAGAACGTGCCCGCCCATTTTGTGCACATTCTTTCGCTGAAGGACGTATCACATCTTTTGCATAATCGCTGTAAATACCAGCTTTGTAGCCGGACTTTAGCGCCTTTTTTACTAGACGGTCTTCGCCGGAGTGGAAGGTAAGAATTGCTGCCCTTCCGCCGGGTTTTATGCATTCCGGTAATTTTTCCATAAATTCATACAATACTTCAAATTCATTATTTACATCAATGCGCAGCGCCTGAAAGACCCGCTGACACGTTTTTTTGACGGTATCTTTGCGCTCCTTTTCCGGAAGAAACATTAACGTCTTTTCAATGACATCACGCAGTTTCTTCGTCGTGTCCATCCGGTTTCCTCTGCGGATTTCATCGGTAATGGCCTTTGCCAACTCCTCACTGTAAGGTTCATCTGAGTTTTCATACAGCATCCCGGCAAGCTCCTCTTTGGTAATCGTGTCAAGCCGCTCTGCGGCACTGATTCCTTCCTTTTGGTTTAACCTCAAATCAAGAGGACCTTCTACTTTAAAGGAAAATCCACGCTCCGGATTATCAATCTGCATGGAAGAAACACCCAAATCGGCAAGCACAAAATCAAATCCGCCTGCCTCCTTTGCGATTTCGTCAATCGTACAGAAATTCTGCAGTTTTATTGTGAGAATTTCTTCGCCGTATCCCTGCTCCAAAAGGCGTTTCTTCGTTTTAGCTGATTCTTCCGGATCCACATCTGTCGCATAAATATGTCCCCTGCCCTCTAAACAGGCAAGCATTGCTTTTGTGTGCCCGCCATAACCAAGTGTCGCATCAAACCCGGTCTGCCCCGGCTGAATCTGCAGAAAATCCAGAATTTCCTGTACCATAATCGAAAGATGCATCCCTGCCGGTGTATTTCCCTTGCGAATCACATGCTCAATCATATCCTGATACTTTTCCGGCTGATGTTCCTTATATTTTTCCTCAAATTTCTTCGGATATTTTCCACTGTAATGTACTCGTCTTTTGTGCTTTTTTTCTTCCTGTGGCATCATTTTCATCCCTTCTTTGCATTTTCTGCTTTATGATACAATATTCAGCGGATATAGGTCAAGTAAGCGCTTAAATATTTTATGACAAAATTCATGATTTATGGTGATTTTTTAATTTTTTGCAACTTTTTTTAATTCTCATTCGTAATATTTGTATAACTCAAAGGAACAATTAAACTTATACAAAAAAGGAGGCAGCACTCCGCCATCTTATTTTACCAAAAACAATTACCACAATCGGAAGTTACGCCTTTGCCGGTTGCTCTTCCTTATCCCGGATTGATTTTAATCACACGGAAAAACTGCACATTCAACAGTATGCGTTTGCAGACTGTGACCATTTGCAGGATCTAGATTTAAATAATATGCGAATTGGTCCTTATGCGTTCAGCGGTGTGTCTCCGCTTGCATCGGTCTCATTATTTAACGTTGATTTTTATGAAATAAACGAATGTGAAACTTCCACCGGCATTTATCCATTCGGCACCCGTACGGTCAAAAAAGAAAACTTATAAAATTCCGACTTATTATGAAGTTGTCTCCTCAAAGAAGCACTGGACAACAAAACACCAGAAAGTCCTTGACATTACTTCTTCTACCGTACTTTCCATAAAGGTTTGGAAAAAGTGGAACAAACGAATTTAACTGCATATAATTATGTTCTTGGCAGGATATCCCCCGCCTTACTGGCTAAGCCAGCAGGGCGGAGATTTTTTAATAATAATTATGACTCCTTACTTTTATTTCGAGCAATCATAATATCCATACAATGCTGGTGTGGCACACCGCCGCTGTTACAATCAAATACAACTTCTTCAATTTTGTGGAAATACCAATCATGATACAAGGTAAAAATTTGTCCTGATTTCCATCGAAAACGATTTTTTTCCTTCCCTGGTAAAATTTCAACAAATGGTTTATCCACAAATACATTCATAACATGAATTCCATCCGGCTTGGTATGTTGCTTCAACTCATTTACAACATCTTTCCTTTTCTCCGGTTTCAAAAAATGAAACACTCCACTACATAAAACAATATCATAATCTTCGCAAAGCTGCATATCCTCAATATTTGCTGTAAAAAAATCTACATAAACACCATGCTGTGAAGCTAACGCCCTTCCCTTTTCAACTCCTGTCTCTGCCAAATCAAAAGCAGATACATGGTATCCATTTCGTGCTAAAAAAACAGCATCTTTTCCTTCCCCGCACCCTACATCAAGAACCTTTAACGGCTTTATTGGCGGCTTTAATTTTAAAATTTCATAGCATAAGTCATTCGGCTTTATTCCCCAATAATACCCTTTCTCCTGATATCGTTTTTCATAATCGCTCAATATTGGAGACTGATATCCAAGAAGAGAATCCACACTCATCCCAAATACCTTTGCAATTGCAGGTAACAAACTAATTTCAGGACATGTCATCCCATTTTCCCATTTTGATACCGCCTGATTTGACACATGCAATTTTTTTGCCAATACTTGCTGCGTGATACCAAGTTCTTTCCTTTTTTTCATAATAATTGAACCAATTTCCAACCTTCACACCTCCTACTTATATTGTAGAGTACAAATTTTTAGAATGCTATCACTTTGTTGTTGAATTTTCAATTAAATTTCGCCAAATAGTTAAAAACTCTTGGCACATACTTACATGTGTTATATAATACCAATCATAATGATGCTTCTCCTGTCTGCCAGTGGAGGGAGACGATAGGATGGAGAACACGCAAAAGAAC
>ERZ791734.454-NODE-454-length-57664-cov-4.552917_pt1 | contig 57664 bp, 50 predicted proteins | sample MGYA00509953_ERZ791734 | MGnify/ENA primary metagenome ERZ791734 (study PRJEB30046, sample SAMN00792038) | human gut metagenome | study: EMG produced TPA metagenomics assembly of the A metagenome-wide association study of gut microbiota in type 2...
TAAGACATCGCCCTTTCACGGCGGTAACACGGGTTCGATTCCCGTTGGAGTCATATGGCGCCATAGCCAAGTGGTAAGGCAAAGGTCTGCAACACCTCTATCACCAGTTCAAATCTGGTTGGCGCCTCTGATTTAGCGGTTCACAGTAGTGAGCCGCTTTTGTTTTTATATCACAGGAAAAACCTGTGGAATTCCCTGATTTGTAAAGATGAGGAGACCTTATGATAAGCAGAGAAATGATTATATCTTATCTGACAGAATATAGTGCAATCGAAGAAATATTTCGCACATATTATGAACAGGATGGTAAAGTGAATTCTTTTTATGATATGGAAAAAAAATATGCTTTTTTTATGAAGGAAGGTAGCAGATTTCTTCAGAGAAAAAAAGAACTCGATGAAAAATATCCCAAAAAGATTCTTGATCTGGATAATGTAGATTTGGATGCATGGGAAAAAGAAAATGTACAAAAGAATATGGATCACGAAATAAAGGAAAAAAACAGAGTACATTTTCTTCACAAGGAATTTTTTGAAACAGACAAAAACATCTTTATCAATAAACACATTCGATTTTCTCCCGGAGAATTTCACGATCATGAATTTATAGAGATGTGCTACATATATAGGGGAAAGGTTGATCAATTTTTACGCAGTAAAGAAGGAAAAGCAGAAAAAAAGGAGACTTTGAATCAAGGAAACCTGCTGATCATTCCGCCGGGAATGCAGCATAAAGTAAATATTTATGATGACAGTATGATGATCAATATTGTAGTTAATAAATACACTTTTGAGAAGACATTTCTGGGGGATATTCCGCAACAGAGTCTTTTGCATCAGTTTTTCAGTGAGGTACTTTTTTCGCAGGAATCCAATGCATATGTTGTTTTTTCAGGTGGAAATGATGAAGTATTAAGGGACAAGTTACTTGATCTTATGGTAGCTTATCTGAATGAAACTACATACGGAGCAAGAATTTGTGATCATTATCTGAGTATCTTTTTTCTGGAACTTCTAGGTCAGTGTAAAAATGTAAAATTGTCCTCCAGGCTTGGAAAAGAAGGAGAGCAGATGACACAGATTTTATTGTATATCAATCATAACTATGCAAGCATTTCCCTAGAAGAAGTCGCAGAAGAATTTCACTATTCAAAAACTTATCTGAACCGGATTTTTAAAAAACACATGGGTACGACTATTTTAAAACAGATTCAGGATACACGTTTGCAGGAGTCTTGTCTGCTTTTGAAAAATACGAGAATGTCTGTGGAAGATATTGCCCTACATGTCGGATATGAGGATACATCCTATTTTATCGAACTGTTTAAGAAAAAGTATAAAAAGACACCTTTACAATATAGAAATGATATTGATTAGTTTTATATCACCATATTATATGGTATGAAAGACCTCTTTTTTTGTTTTATTTTGCAATCTACAATAAAGAAAAGATTGCTAAAAACAAAATGGGAGGTTTTTTCATGAAGATCAGAGATTTACAGGTAAACCATCTGTCTAAGCCATGCGGAATTGATGGGTCGGATATTACGTTGCGATGGAAACTGGAAGATGGACGTCAGCAGAGTGCTTTTGAGGTAGAAGTTTACGATGTAAGTGACAAGGAAAACAAAGAGGAGATTGAAGTAAGTGGAAAAATAAGCGGAAGTCAGATGCAATATCATCTGAGTCAAAAAATTCCATATCGGACTACCGGAAAATTGGAATTGCTTTGATGAAAATGGTAATCCAAAGGATTCCTTTAATCATTATTCTTATGGGGCGATTGTCGGCTGGCTGATGGATTGTGTTGCCGGTATTCTTGTAAATGATGGAAAGATCGTGATCGCGCCGCAGCCAGACCAAAGACTTGGTTATTTGCATGCTTCCTATGATTCTCCATATGGAAAGATCACGTCTGACTGGAAATATGAAAAAAACCGTATTGTCTACACCTTTGAGATCCCGGCAAATATGACTGCTACGGTCCGATTGGAAGGCTGCGATCCAGAGACCCTGAAGGCAGGATCTTATGAGAGAGTTGTGTCTTTACAGTTTTGATATACAAATGTATAGTTAATAAATAAGGCAGAACAAAGAGAAAGCCTTATCTCCAACGAATTTGTATAGTAAAGTTGAAAAAATAGCCAGATCAGACAAATTTGTTTACATTTCGTCGAATTTTCCGACATCTGATTTTATAAACTCTTTATAATTTAATCATAAGCCACAGAGATACTGCACAACTTTCTACGAAATAGGAAAGCGCAGTGTTGAGAAGTGATAAATGAAAAGAATATGGAGGGTTTGACTATGGCAAACGAGAAAAAAGCCGGCATTTTTAATGCCAGCGCACGTGATGGCGTTCAGTATCGTAAAGCATCCATGCTCGAAATGATACTTGGTAACGCAAATAACGGATGTGGTATCTGCTTTTATTTGCTGATGATGTATGCATCTTACATTGCAAATGCAGGATACGCAATCGTACCGGCAGTTGCAGGTATCATTATTACAGGAACAAGACTTTTTGATGGATTCACAGATGCGCTTTTTGCAGCATTGTTCGAAAAAATGAATCCAAAACATGGAAAGATCCGTATCTTCCTTGTTGTTGGATGGGTGATGGCAGCGCTCGCTGTACTTATGATGTACGACTGGGCATCCGGTAAATACACAGGAACAACTGGTATTGTAGTATTTATCCTTATTTATGTTGTATATATCTGCGGATATACCATCAATGGTATGGCAGGTGGTACCATCGGTATCGTACTTACAAATGATCCTACACAGCGTCCAATGATGGGTGTATTCGGAACATTATATTCTTACCTTGTACCACTTATCTTTAACAACATTGTTACTTTTGCAATCTTACCTAGATATGACAATCAGTACAATGCACCAATGCTGAAAGAAGCTTGCTACTGGTATGTAATCACAGCCGGTATCTTCATGTTACTTGCATGCTTTGCTGTACGCAAGTCTGATAATGCTAAGACATTTGAAGTTATCGGAAAAGATGGTCAGAAGAACCAGACCGTTAAGTTTAAGGACATGGTTGCTATCTTAAAAGACAACAAGCCTTGCCAGATGTATATGCTTACCGGTATTTCTGATAAGTTGGCTCAGCAGGTCGGATCACAGTCTATCATTACAACCATGGCGTCCGGTATCTTGATCGGATCCTATGCAGCAGCAACTATGATCGGTAACTTTACTATGATCGTAGGTATTGTATTTGCCTTTGGTGGTGGTGTATTCGTTGCTAAGATGGGTGCAAAGAAGGCAACAACCGTTTGGTCATGGCTTTCTATTGCAGTAGCAGTGGTTACAGTTGTATTCTGTGCGATCTTAGGACCAACCGGTATGAAGTCCATCGGTGTCTTCGGTGTACCAATGATCATTTATGCATTATTGCAGTTGGCAACAACCGGTACAAAGATGGTTCTTACCACAACCGGTACAGCTATGAGGGCTGATATCGTTGATTACGAATATGCAAGAACAGGTAATTATTTACCAGCCGTTATTTCCGGTGTATACAACTTCATCGATAAGTTAATTACATCACTTGCATCTACCATCGCAGCATTCTGTATTACATTGATCGGATATAAGGATACCGTTCCTCAGATGGGCGATCCTGCAACAAAGGGTGTATTCTGGATGACAATGTTCTTGATGTTCGGTCTTCCAATTCTTGGATGGTTGTGCAACATTGTTGCTATGAGATTCTACAAACTGAACAAAGAAGAAATGGTTGAAGTTCAAAAGACAGTAGCAGAAATGAAAGCAAAAGCAAACGAAAATGCAGAAGCCTAAAATACATAAGTCATAAAATAACAGGAGTCGGGACGAAAGTCTCGGCTCCTTTTCCTATGACTGTTTTTATTCCTTTGTCTGGTTCTGTTTGCGGTATTGCATAGGTGTCATTTTATATTTTTCTTTAAAGACTTTATAAAAATGTGTTTGGTTGGTAAAACCCAAGTCTCTGGAAATATCAGCAATAGTCTGGTCAGTATCCAGAAGACGTATGCTGGCTTCCTTCATACAAAAATGCATGCCATAATCAAAAAGGGAAAGTCCCGAGTATTTTTTACAGATGGCATTGAGATAGGTGCCGGAATAACTGAGTGCATCAGACAATTCTTTTCTGGAGATATGTCCGTGGTTTGCCTCTAAAAGTTTGGTGATCTGCTGGAAAAGGCGGTTTTCCGTGTCTGTTCCGATGCGGATAGGAACTGAGTTGTAATAATCCGGGCGGGAGAGATTATAGAGCAGGTCTAAAAAGAGACCTTGTACCCGAATATTGGCATCCGGCGTAGGATCGACCGTGATATGTACGATCTGATCTAAGATGCTGTGCACATGCTTTACCAAAAATGTATGCTCTTTTTTGGGAATCAGATCCAGATAATTCTTATTTGCCGCTTGTCGTTCGTTGATATTGTTATCCAGAAACTGTAAGAATTTGGAGTCCTTTGTCTTATGTCTGCCAAAGATATGCAGGGTCATGCATTCATATAGGTGTTTCAGGAAATTCGATGAGATCTGGACAAATGCAACGCGATAGTAATCGCGATATTCCTCAGTATGCCGCACATTTTTATTGAGGATACAGCAGCTTCCTTTGGTATAGAGATGTCTTTCGTTTTCGATATTCTGATATACCTCCCCATCCAATACGATCATGATCTCATAAAAGTCATGTTTATGAAGATTTCTTCCATCTGGTACCTGCTTAAGTTCCTTCATGGATAGTTCAAAGAAGAAAGTCTCTTTAGGCGAGATTATGGTCAATTTCTGATAATGCTCCGGGTTGTCCGGCTGAATGGAGATCAACATGAGACGGTAAGGATGGTTTAAAACAAATCGTCCTGTATTTGATGAATCATGCTGAATAATAAAATCACTTTGTGCTTCACTGATATCACTTTGTGGATGACCTGTCATAAAAAACATAAATATTACCTCGAATATGTAAAAAAATAATAAAATCACAGTTAAAACTGATATGTTTCTATCACATATAATTATATATGATAGAAATATCCAATACAAGTTGTGTTGAAAGGGGTAAAACAACAATGGGAAAAACAAAAACAAATTCTACCGATAACAACCGGATCAAGGCAATTTCCGTAAATTTTAGATAAAACCCTTCTTGTAAAAGCGGTATGTGCAGTCCTTGGATTGCGCATGCCGTTTTTTACTTGTTGACAAATGAAAACCTGCGCCTGTATAATGAGGAAGATTGATAAATACGTTGATGGAAAAGAGTAGAGATACAGAGATCGGAATCAGAGAAGCGTCGGTTGGTGCGAGACGCAGAAGACGGTATCTTGAATACCTTCCTGAGTAGCAGTCTGAACCTGGATCTATAGTTCAAAAGTAGGATGCGCCGGATTGGCACACGTTATCGTGCTAAGAGTTTCACATGACATTATTTGTTATGAGACTTGATGAGGCAGGTATCGTGAGATATTTGTGAATAAAGGTGGTACCACGAGTTTACTCGTCCTTTATCTTTGGAAGAAGATAGAGGGCGTTTTTTATTCCTATAAATAACGCTCTGTAACAGATCTTCCACGCATAGAATATAAGAGCAACTTTTGTCAGGTTGCGGAAATGGAGGAAAAAATGACAATTTATGATGAATTGGTTGCTAGGGGACTGATCGCCCAAGTAACAGACGAAGAAGAGATCAAGGAGTTGATCAATAACGGAAAGGCTACATTCTATATTGGATTTGACCCTACCGCAGACAGTCTTCATGTAGGACATTTTATGGCACTTTGTCTGATGAAGCGCTTGCAGATGGCTGGAAATAAGCCGGTTGTATTGATCGGTGGCGGAACAGCCATGATCGGTGATCCATCCGGAAGAACCGATATGCGTCAGATGATGACAACAGAAACAATCGCACATAACGTAGATTGTTTCAAAAAGCAGATGAGCCGCTTTATCGATTTTTCAGAAGACAAGGCAATTCTGGTAAATAATGCAGACTGGCTGATGGGCTTGAATTACGTTGAGTTGCTGCGTGATGTTGGACCACATTTTTCCGTCAATCGTATGCTTACCGCAGAGTGCTACAAGCAGCGTATGGAGAGAGGACTGAGTTTTCTTGAGTTTAACTACATGATCATGCAGAGTTATGATTTTTACATGTTATTCCAGAAATACGGATGTAATATGCAGTTTGGCGGAGACGATCAGTGGAGCAATATGTTAGGTGGTACAGAACTCATCCGTCGTAAACTTGGAAAAGATGCCTATGCGATGACGATCAATCTTCTTCTTAATTCTGAAGGCAAGAAGATGGGTAAGACCCAGTCAGGTGCCGTTTGGCTTGACCCGAATAAGACATCACCGTTTGAGTTCTACCAGTACTGGCGCAATGTATCCGATCAGGACGTTTTAAAATGCCTGCGTATGCTTACTTTCCTGCCACTTGAGCAGATCGACGAGATGGATAAATGGGAAGGAAGCCAGTTAAATGAAGCTAAGAATATCCTTGCCTATGAACTTACCAAATTGGTGCATGGCGAGGAGGAAGCCGTAAAGGCAAAAGAGGCTTCTAAGGCACTCTTTTCTACCGGAAGTGCTGCAAATATGCCGACGGAGACCATCACAGAGGATATCTTTAAGGATGGCAGTGTTGACATCTTACAACTTCTGATCAGTGCAAATCTTGCCACAAGCCGTAATGAAGCAAGACGTGCGGTAGAGCAGGGCGGTGTTTCTGTCAATGGCGAAAAAGTAACAGATTCGCATGCAACTTATGAAAAAGAAGCCTTTGCAGAGGAATTTATCTTGAAAAAGGGCAAGAAGAAATTCTGCAAGGTAGAGTTGGCATAAAATAATTATTCTGGGGGTATACATATGATAGCAACAATGGGAAATGTTTTTTATTTTGACTGGGAATTTGATCTTTTGTATTGGTTTCAGGGACTGCACAATCCGGTCTTAGATAAGATCGTGGTGGCGATCACATCACTTGGTAATGCCGGAATCTTTTGGATTCTGCTTACGATCGCTATGCTGATTTTCTGCAAAGATAAGAAGGTGGCTTGGACATCTGCGCTTGCCCTCTTATTTTCACTGCTGGTGATCAATGTATTTTTAAAAAATACAGTCATGCGGGCAAGACCTTGCTGGATTGATGATTCAGTAACGCTCTTAGTGAAAAATCCAAAGGATTATTCCTTCCCGTCGGGGCATTCTTCTGCCTCTTTTGCATCTGCGGTATCCATTGTCCAGTATGCAAGGTATCGAAAGCAGGGAATTGCAGCAGTGGTTTTGGCGGCGCTGATCGCCATTTCCAGAATGTATGTCTTTGTGCATTTTCCAACAGACGTGCTGACGGGAACCATTCTAGGCATTATTGAGGCAATTCTCGCGGGTATCATTGTACGCTTTATCTATCGCAAGATGGAGGAGAAAAAAACAAAGGTTGCATAGTAGGATTGTATCTATAAAAGTACAATGGATGAGACATGCTTTACATTGACACTTTCTGACATTTCCGATATATTGAAATGGCTATGAGGGAGTAGCTAGCACATAAGAATTGTGTGATTTGTCAACAGACCCGGCAATAGCCTGGCAAATCTTAAATGGTGAGACTCATATGTATATGGTGACTATTACATTTTGTAGTAGCGGATCATATGCATATGGAGTCTCTTTTTTATTCTATAAGATAATCTTTATTTTTATGGACAAGCACACATACAAAAGTTAAAATCCACACACTTTAGAAGAAGGGAGTAATATGGGACTTGTTGAACTCATGTTGATGGGCGTAGGACTTGCTATGGACGCATTTGCCGTGTCTATTTGCAAGGGTCTTGCCATGCGCAAGGTCAACAAAAAGCAATGTTTTGTCATTGCGCTTTTCTTTGGCGGATTTCAGGCGTTGATGCCATTTTTTGGATGGCTCTTGGGAAGTCAGTTCGCAGATAAGATCAGCGCGATCGATCATTGGATTGCATTTGTTTTGCTTGCTTATATTGGCGGCAAGATGATGGCAGAGGCAATCAGGGAAAAGGATGAAGTCGTAGAGATTGATCAGATGGATCCGCCACTTGATATCAAGGAAATGTTCATTTTGGCGATCGCGACCAGTATCGATGCGCTGGCGGTTGGCATCACATTTTCATTTTTGGAAGTCAATATGGTGGAAGCTATTACGATCATAGGTCTGGTAACGGCGGTCATATCTGCGATCGGTGTCTTTGTTGGTAACATTTTTGGAAACAAATACAAGACGAAAGCAGAACTGGCAGGTGGTTTGATCTTAGTTTTACTGGGATTAAAAATCCTGATCGAGCATCTGTTGGGATAAGAGAAGGGCAGTATATTTATAGGAGGAAAAGAAATGGCAGTAACAATTTTAAAGGCAGTGGTCGTACTGATCATTGGTTTTGTATTATTAGTAAAGGGAGCAGATTTCTTTGTTGAAGGTGCTTCATCGGTTGCAAAGATGTTAAAGGTTCCATCACTCATCATTGGTATGACGATCGTGGCAATGGGAACCAGTTTACCGGAGACATCTGTAAGTATTGCGGCATCCATGAACAATCAGAATACACTTGCGGTCAGCAATGTTGTCGGATCCAATATCTTTAATCTGATGGTCGTACTTGGTATCTGTGCAGTGATCTCAAAGTTACAGGTAAGCCGGGATGTCTTAAAAAGAGACTATCCGTTTTCTGTGCTATGTGCCATTCTACTGCTTGTTTGCGGATGCATTGGCATGGAACTGGGGCGTATCGATGGAATTGTCTTCTTGGTCATCTTTGTAGGATTTATCGTAGTTTTGATCAAGAGTGCAATGGATGCAAGAAAGCGTGGAGAAATCTCTGAAAAAGAGCGTGAGATGAACGAAGAGATGAGTGAAATGAAAGAACAGCCCGTCTGGAAATCCATTATCTATATCGTAGGTGGCGCTATTGCTATCAAGTATGGTGGTGATTGGGTTGTAGACTCTGCCTCTACCATTGCTACAAGTTTTGGTATCAGTGCAACGCTTGTCGGGCTTACCATCTGTTCCGTTGGAACATCTTTACCGGAACTTGTGACATCCATTGTGGCAGCCAGAAAGAATGAATTGGATATGGCAGTTGGCAATGTCGTTGGATCGAATGTCTTCAATATTCTGATGGTGCTGGGTGTTGCGGCAACCATCAGCCCGATCACTTTCCTTATGGAGAACGTGATCGACATTATCGTGCTTTTAGTATTCTCACTGATCACATGGGTATTTTGCATGACCAAAAAGGAAATCGGCAAAAAGGAAGGCATCATCATGCTGGTTCTGTATGCTATTTATCTTGTCTATATTTGCCTGAGATAAAATGAAGGATCCCCTGAACAAGTAAAGAGTGTTCAGGGGATTTTTGTAATAACAAATCATTATAGTAATAATAATACAATAACATTTTACATATGAGAAATCTTCATATAACATGATTTATAATAATCTGAATCTCTAAAGAAAGAAGGTAACTATGGGGCAGAGAGAAATGTATAAAAAAATGATGGGAAGACCAAATTTTATTATCATTCATACAGATCAACAACGTTATGACTGTGTGAATATTTCTGGAAGAAGGCCGGAAATATATACACCTTATCAGGATAGTATCGCAAATATGGGAATGCGATTTACATCTTGCTACAGTACATGTCCGGTCTGTATACCACAGAGGTTGTCTTTGTTAACAGGACAGTCGCCTCAGAAACATGGAGTGTATGATAATGTTGGCATTCCAAACCTAGATTTGGAAACGACCTTTCCAATGGAAATGAAAAAGGGAGGATATAAGACGGCATGTATTGGTAGAACAATGCATACATATCCATTTGATAATCCATATGGATTTGAAACATATCTTCCTGGCGATCCAGTTTCAAATTGTAAAGCAACAGATGGGTTTTATCAATTTATCGATAAATATGCGCCAGAAGGTAGTGGAGGCATGGATGGAAATGGTGCTTACACGAATTCTCGTTTTGCAGCACCTTATCATTTAGAAAATCGATTTCATCAAACTATGTGGGCAACGAATCAGGCAATAGATTATATTCGAGAGAGAAAAGAAGATAGTAAACCATTCTTTTTAATGTTAGGATATTTTGCTCCTCATACACCTTTTAATCCGCCAAAAGAGTGGATGGATTATTATATGGGCATGGAACTTCCAGACCGTAGAACGATTGCAGATTATGATGAGGAACCACAGACAAATGGACATCCAATTTCAGATTATTGTAAAATTGAAGGTGAAGAATTACGCAGAATTCAGGCAGCTTATTATGGAAATATTTCTTTTCTGGATGGTCAGATCGGAAGAATCTTGAATGAAATTTTGATATTGCCAAATACTTATGTCATTGTGACATCAGATCATGGTGAAATGTTAGGTGATCATTACAGAATGCATAAAAATGTGCCATACCAGGGGGCAGTTCATACGCCGTTAATGTTGTATGGTCCGGGAATTATCGGTGACTCTGTTTGTGATACACCAATCGCATGGCAGGATATCATGCCGACAGTTTTAAATATGGCAGATCTTCCGGTGCCTGAATATTGTGACGGTCTTAGTTTTGCAAAAACTATCTTTGGAGAAAATGACGTGGATGATGCAGGTCAACCGAAAAAAGAAAGGGAATATCTTCATGGGGAATGTTGCATTGGAAAAGTTCGTTTTGGAGGGTATGAAAAGCAGCAACAATCAAATTGTGATATAGTAACAAATTGGTGTTACGAACAGGGGTGTCATTATATAACTGATGGACAATATAAATATATCTGGTTTACGCAGACAGGGAGAGAACAACTTTTTGATTTGGAAAAAGATTACGAAGAAAAATATGATCTGTCTAAAAATCCGGAATACCTAGATTTGTTAGAACTACTGCGTAAAAAATTGATACAGGCTTTGACAGAAAGACCGGAAGGATTTACAGATGGTAAACAGTTAATCAGTGGAAAAGAGGAGTCGCAACTTTCACCTGAAATGCATAAGGTAGCAGAACAGCGCATTTTAGACGGACAGCCGGTTGCCTATTATGCAAAGTCCATGCAAATCATGATGGGAAAAAAACAGGGATTATGAGATAGATTCTCTTACAAAAGCAATAAAATCTTTATGAACATCCGTTAAGTATTTATCAGGATGCCAGAGCATATGGTTCTGGCGTCCTTTTTTTATATTGGATAGTTTTCGTACTGTAATATATTCATTTAGAGTCAGCCCACTGATATAGTCCTCCGGAAGGATGCAGATTCCGAGATTGGATTTTACAGCCTCGATCAGAGCAAGTGTGCTTGTGCTGGTAAAGATTGGTTCAAAGGGCAAATTTTCGGTTTGAAAGAGGTTTTCAAAATAAGAACTGGCATCTGTTGTGGCGTTTCTTGACATAAGAGGATATTTTGAAATCTGTTTTACAGAGACTTTGTCAAAAGCAGCAAGAGGGTGATTCTTTGGAAGTAGGACAACAAAGGCATCTTCTGGCAGGGATAGTGACTCATAGTTTTCTAATGGAACATTTCCTTCCATAAAAACAAAGTCATAATCCAGATGATCGAGTCCTAAAATGATGTTTTTACCAGAATCTACATGAGCAGTCATTGTGGTATTTTTATGCTCAGGCTGAAAACCGGATATCACACGGCTCAAAGTGGATACACCCAGAGTTGGTGTGGCACCAAGATGTAAAGAAATGTTGTTATGCTGTTTTTTCATACAGTCATCCAAAGAATCAAACTCCTTTAGCAGGGGCTTTGAGCGTTGGTATAATTCATGGGCAGAAGTAGTAGGGTAAAGTCTGTGATTGTGGCGCTCGAACAAATTGGTCTGATAATAGGATTCCAGCTCGGAAATAATGCGTGAAACAGCAGGCTGTGTCATATATAAAAGGTGTGCTGCCTTTGTCATATTACCCTGTTCGTAGACGGTAATAAAAATTCTTAAATATTTGAGATTCATCGTTTTTCCTCATATCAAAAATGTAATGCTTAATATAACATAATATCATTTTTAATATAACATATTCATTGCTAAAATGTAACTGACAGAGGGATATATCACTCATTTGATAATATTAAAGGAATTTGCAGGAAAATGGTATATGTAGTATTTTTGTTATTTAGTTTTTCATCGTCTCTTATAGGTGCAATTTGTGGTATAGGGGGTGGTGTGATCTTAAAACCCGGGTTGGATGCTCTTGGATTATATGATACGGTTACCATAAATTTTTTGTCAGGATGCACGGTTTTGGCGATGACAACATATTCGCTTTTACATAGGTTGTGTAAAAGATCTGATACAGCGACAGAAAAAAAAGAAGGTATTTCTTTGTCGGAAATGGGTCTGTCTTTTGGAGCTGCGATGGGTGGTATAGCCGGAAAAAGTCTTTTTCATTTTTGTGCAGAACGGATGGAAAAAGCATCCTTTATGACATTACTGCAATCCATGCTCTTATTTTTTATGGTTCTTCTCGTTTTTTTATACGAGAGATACTTTCCAATCGTAAGAAAAAAAACGGCGCATGCCTTATATCAACATCTGCTTATCGGCTTTGGTCTGGGACTTTTATCTTCCTTTCTTGGCATTGGCGGAGGTCCGATCAATTTACTTGTGCTAAAGTATTTCTATGGAATGGGAGTTAAGCAGGCTGTGAAAAGTTCGCTATTCATTGTTTTTTTATCGCAGTTGTTTTCATTTATCTATACCTTTATGACGAGATCGTTTCCGACAGTGGGTGTTCAACTTGTTCTGTTGATGATAGTCGGTGGTATAGCCGGTGGAATTGTCGGTCGTGGGATCAATGCAAAAATAGCAGATAGTACGGTAACAAAACTTTTTTCCGTTTGTAATCTGGTTATAATGGGCATTTGCATTTTTAATATTGTAAGATAAGAAAGGAAGGAAAATATGAAGAAAAGACCACATATTGTAATACTTAATCCCGATGAGATGCGGTGGGATACGATGGGACATATGGGAAATCGTGCGGCATACACGCCGGTTTTGGATCAACTGGCTGTGCATGAAGCGGTTTCTTTTGATCATGCATACTGTCAGAATCCCGTGTGTGTGCCAAGTCGCTGTAGTTTTTTGACAGGATTGTATCCACATACCAGAGGGCACAGAACAATGCAGTATCTGCTTCATGAGGATGAGCCGACGCTTTTTTCAGAATTAAAAGACGCCGGTTACTATGTATGGCTAAATGGGAGAAATGATTTTTTGTCAGGTAATATCAATGGACTTGAGCAAAAACATGCGAACGAAGTATATTACTATGTAAATCTCAAAAACCGGATTATGAAAAAGCAGCCTTTACAAGAAGTAGAGAAGAAAACTTATTCGCATTTTCATGGAGTGGTTGACAAAGTTGCCAATGATATGGACTGGCAGGATACAAATGCTGCCATTGAGAGAATAAAACATATGGAAGATTTGGGAGATCAGCCGCTTTGCCTATTTCTTGGCTGGGTAAATCCGCATCCCCCTTATGAGGTGGAAAAGCCATACTATGACAAAATCCGTGAAGATTATATTTCATCTGAGATCGATCCCAAAGAGCAGAAAAATAAATCTCTTATGATCGAGAAATTGCAGGAATACTCTGGTCTGGAAGATCTGTCTGAAGAAGAGTGGAAAGAGATGCGTCATGTCTATCTTGCACAGTGTGCAAAAGTGGATGCCATGACAGGTGCTGTCTGTCAGGCTTTGAAGGATGCGGGAATTTATGAAGATACGGCTATCTTTTTCCTGTCAGATCATGGGGATTTTTGTGGAGACTATCATTTGGCAGAAAAGGCACAAAATACCTTTGAGGATGTATTGACCCGCGTTCCTTTTCTGATCAAACCGCCAAAGGGTATTATGACAGATGCCGGTATTGCCGCTTCCCCGGTGGAACTGGTAGATTTGTATGCAACAGTTATGGATATTGCAGGTGTGGAATGTCGGCATGACCATTTTGGAAGAAGTCTGGTGGATATCTTATCCGATCGGACGAAATCTGTCCGCACCTATGCATTTGCAGAGGGTGGAAGGCTCCCACAAGAAAAACAATGTGATGAGTGGCATGCCAGCGGAGAGAATGGACCGCAAAAAACAGATGAATACTGGGCTAAAAAGAGGGCACAACGCGATGATCAGGCTCACGAAAAAGGAACAATGATAACGGATGGTCATTATAAATTTGTATATCGTGCAGCATCCGAAAGGCATGAATTCTATGATCTGTCCACAGATCCTTATGAACTGAAGAATCTTTATCCTGAGATACATAGCGGGCAGGATAGAAAAGAATATAGGGATGTAATCTGCAGAATGAAGGAAAAATTACTAGGCTGGTTCCAAGAGACAGTGGATACCGTACCGAAATCGATGGATAGCAGATTTACGGAAGAAAAAATCTGGGCATCCCTCAGAAATATGGTTCCTCCGGAAAAGGAAGATGAGGTACGACAGTATATCAGGGAAGAACATCCGACTATTATGCAGGCAATCGTTAAGGTGATGAGATCCATGATTTCATAGAACTAAAAATGGAAGGTCAAGTATAGACGCATGAGAGAAATAAGTGTATTGATCAAACCGGTTTCCGGATTATGTAATATGGCGTGTGAGTATTGTTTTTATGAGGATGAGATGAAAAACCGTCAGGTTTCTTGTTATGATCCCATGTCCTATGATACGCTGGAAAACATCATACGGAAAGTGCTTCGTAAAGCTGAATATGCGGCTCATTTTGCATTTCAGGGAGGAGAACCGACACTGCGGGGATTGGACTTTTATCAAAAGGTTGTGCAATTGCAGAAGGAGTACAATGGAAAGCATATACAGATTACCAATGCATTGCAGACAAACGGATATGTAATGGATGAAAATTGGTGCGAATTCTTCAGAAAACATGATTTTTTGATCGGCCTGTCTGTAGATGGTACGGGTGAAATACACGATAAATATCGTCATGACAAAATTGGAAACAAAACATATGAAAAAATCTATCGGGCGGCACGCCTGTTTGATCACTATGGCGTTTCCTATAACATTCTTACAGTTGTAACAAAAGATGTTGCAGAACATGTCGGTCAGATTTATGAAGTCTATAAAAGAAACGGTTGGAATTATTTACAGTTTATCCTTTGTCTTGAACCAATGAGTAAGGAAAATCGGAATTATCGCTATGCTCCGGAACCTGCACTTTACGGAAGATTTTTGACAGAATTATTTGACCTTTGGTATGAGGACATCAAAAAAGGAGAACAGCCCTTTATCCGCCAATTTGAAAATATGATTGCCATACTTCTTGGTCACATGCCGGAATCATGTGAAATGCGTGGTACTTGCAGTATGCAATATGTTGTGGAGGCAGATGGGTCTGTATATCCATGTGATTTTTATGTTCTTGATCAATGGAAATTGGGAAATTTTAATACAGAGCCTATTTCTTCATTTGGCAGACAGGAGAAGGAAGTTGGATTTGTTGCAGAATCCTATAAGATAAGTGATACGTGTAAAAGTTGTAAATATTATAGATTGTGTCGTGGAGGCTGCCGCCGAAATCGGGTATGGGATGCACCGTCTAAAACTTATCAAAATATATACTGTGAATCCTATCGGTATTTTTATGATCATTGTTTGGAACGTTTGCAGCAGTTGGTCACAGAGATTCAGAAAAAATAATTGTAGATCGCATGCATTTGGCATGCATTGCAAAAGAGGATATCTTGTTTAAAAATAAGTTATTATGGGATATAATAAGACCATGGAAAATACAGAGATCATAAGTTTGATAGAGCAAGCCATCGAGGCAAGAAAAAATGCATATACGCCCTATTCCCACTTTGCTGTTGGTGCAGCACTTTTGGGAAAAACTGGCAGGATCTACACAGGATGCAATATTGAAAACGCGGCATACACACCGACAAATTGTGCTGAGCGGACAGCGTTTTTTAAGGCAGTCAGCCAGGGCGAGCACGAATTTTCAGCCATTGCCATTGTGGGTGGCAGGGCAGACATGACTTGTGCGCAGATCTGTCCGCCGTGTGGTGTCTGTCGTCAGGTCATGCGGGAATTTTGCAAGGACGAATTTTTGATCTATCTGGGAAAGCAGACGCCGGAGGGAGAGATCTCTTACCGGACGATGACATTAGGTCAACTTTTACCGGAAAGTTTTGGACCGGATAATTTATAAGATGAGCCAAAGGGGACACTCCATATGGCAAAAGGAACGTCCCTAAAAAGGAGGTAACGTATGGTTGATTACACAGAAGGGTCTGGCAAACAGTATCATACCGGAATCGGACCGGAAGACATTGGAAAATATGTGATCCTGCCGGGAGATCCCAAGCGCTGTGCCAAGATCGCTGAACATTTTACGGATGCGCATTTGGTGGCAGATAGTAGAGAATTTGTTACATACACAGGAATGCTGGATGGGGAAAAAGTCAGTGTGACTTCAACCGGGATCGGTGGACCGTCGGCAGCCATCGCCCTTGAGGAATTGTCAAAGGCAGGTGCGCATACCTTTATCCGTGTGGGTACTTGCGGTGGCATGCAGCAGGATGTATGTGGAGGTGACATAGTGATCGCCAGCGGTGCTGTCCGTATGGAAGGGACTAGCCGGGAATATGCACCGATCGAGTATCCGGCAGTAGCGGATGTCGATGTCATGCATGCCTTGATACAGGCAGCAAAAGAGAAAGAAATCACATATCACGCCGGTGTTGTCCAGTGTAAGGATTCTTTCTTCGGACAGCATGAGCCGGAGGTCATGCCGGTATCCTATGAACTGGAGAATAAGTGGCAGGCATGGCTTCGGATGGGCTGTCTGGCATCCGAGATGGAATCTGCGGCACTCTTTATTGCAGGCAGTTTTCTGCGGGTGCGCGTGGGATCCTGCTTTTTGGTTGTGGCAAATCAGGAGCGTGCCAAGTTGGGACTTTCCAATGCACAGGTACATGATACGGAACTGGCGATTGAGACAGCCGTGGATGCCCTTCGAATCTTAATCCGGGATGACAAGACAGGATTAGAAGTATTGTAAATGCTAAAGATATTAGAGTAGATCAGGAAGAAAGAAGGAATTGTAATGTATCGTTACAAACGTGTTTTTCTCATTGTTATGGATTCACTTGGCATTGGCGCCATGCCGGATTCCGACAAATTCGGTGATTTTGGTGTGGATACTTTCGGACACATTGCAGAGAAGATGGATTCCTTTACCATACCCAATCTCCGGCGGTTTGGCATGGCAAATCTAAAAGCGATGGATAAAGTAGATCCGGTAGAAAGCCCTCTTGCCTACTATGCGCCCCTGCGTGAAAAAAGCAATGGCAAGGACACCATGACCGGACATTGGGAAATGATGGGGATTGAGACGACAAAACCTTTCATTACCTTTACAGAACATGGTTTTCCGCCGGAACTCATCAAGGAGTTGGAGGAGCGTACCGGTCGCCATATCATTGGCAACAAGGCGGCAAGTGGTACGGAAATTCTGGACGAACTGGGTGAGGAAGAGATCGAAAAAGGCCACCTGATCGTATACACATCTGCGGATTCCGTATTGCAGATCTGTGGCAATGAGGAGACCATGGGGCTGGAAAATCTCTACCACTATTGCGAGATTGCAAGAGAACTTACCATGAAAGACGAGTGGCGGGTTGGACGTGTGATCGCAAGACCTTATGTTGGAAAGAAAAAGGGTCAATTTGTCCGTACCAGTAACCGGCATGACTATGCCTTGGAGCCTACGGGAAAGACCGTTTTAAACAGTTTAAAAGATGCGGGATTTGATGTGATCTCCGTTGGCAAGATCAATGATATTTTTGTCGGTCAGGGCATTACGGAAAGTAACCGATCCAAGAGCAGTGTGTATGGCATGGAGCAGACCATCGAGATCGCAAAGCGTGATTTTCGCGGGCTATGCTTTGTCAATCTGGTGGATTTTGATGCTCTTTGGGGGCACAGGCGCAATCCGATTGGTTATGGGCAGGAGATCGAGCGGTTTGATGTCAAGTTGGGTCAACTGCTCCCGGTACTCCGGGAGGACGATCTTTTGATCATCACGGCAGACCACGGAAATGATCCGACCTATACCGGGACGGATCATACCAGAGAAAAGGTGCCGTTTCTTGCGTATTCCAAGAAACACAAAGGCAGCGGACCTTTACCGGAAGAAGATACCTTTGCGGTGATCGGCGCGACGATCGCAGACAATTTTTCCCTTGCAATGCCAGAGCATACGATCGGGCACTCAATTCTTGACAGTCTGCGATAATACGTTGAAAAGCGCGCCATAATAATGTTATAATGACAGAATATATCAGTATGACTTTGACAAATTTATCTAAAGGAGGAAAAACAAATGGATTTTTTCAGCAAATTAGGTGATTCTATCGTAAGTGCAACACAGGAAGTCGGCGAAAAGGCAAAGGGCATGACGGATGTTGCAAAGTTACAGTATGAGATGCGTTCAAAGGAAGATTTTTTGAACAAGCAGTATCAGGAGATCGGTAAGATCTTCTATCAGGAGAATAAAGATGCCGCACCAGAGGCATATACCTCACTTTTTGAGGAAGTAGTAGCAGCACAGAAGCGGATCGAGGAGATCAAGGAGCAGATCGCATACACCAAGGGCGGTAAGGCATGCCCGAAGTGTGGCGCTGTTGTAAGTGGTAGCGCTGCTTTCTGTAGCAAGTGTGGTGCAAAGATGGACGAGGACATTTTCGAGGATGAAGATGAGGTCGTAACCGAAGAAAAGACAGACGAAGCCGCTGAGGAGACCGTAGAGACTGTTTCCGGCGAAGTCGTTGAAGAAGATGAAGAGTAGGAGTTAGAAGTTAAAATGTCAAACAAAGGAAAGTATTACATTACTACCGCCATTGCATATACCTCAGGCAAGCCGCATATCGGCAATACCTATGAGATCATCCTGGCGGACAGTATTGCTCGTTTTAAAAGACAGGAAGGATATGATGTATTTTTCCAGACAGGATCAGATGAACACGGACAGAAGATCGAGTTAAAGGCAAAGGAAGCCGGTATCACACCAAAGGAATTTGTAGACAATGTATCTACAGAGATCAAGCGTATCTGGGATCTGATGAATACTTCTTATGACAAGTTCATCCGTACTACGGATGAGGATCACGAGAAGCAGGTAAAGAAGATCTTCAAAAAGTTATACGATCAGGGCGATATCTACAAGGGTGCCTATGAAGGCTTGTATTGTACCCCATGTGAGTCTTTCTGGACAGAATCGCAGTTGGATGAGAATGGCTGCTGTCCGGACTGTGGCAGACCGGTACAGCCGGCAAAGGAAGAAGCCTATTTCTTCAAGATGAGCAAGTATGCCGATCGTCTGATCGAGCATATCAATACACATCCGGAGTTTATTCAGCCGGTATCCCGCAAGAATGAGATGATGAACAACTTCCTCTTGCCGGGACTGCAGGATCTTTGCGTATCCCGTACATCCTTTAGTTGGGGTATTCCGGTAGATTTTGATCCAAAGCATGTTACCTATGTATGGTTAGATGCCCTTACCAACTATATCACCGGTATCGGTTATGACTGCGACGGCAATTCTTCTGACCTTTTCAAAAAGAACTGGCCGGCAGACCTGCATCTGATCGGTAAAGATATCATCCGTTTCCATACCATTTATTGGCCGATCTTTTTGATGGCACTTGACCTGCCGCTTCCAAAGCAGGTATTTGGTCATCCGTGGCTGATCCAGAGTGATGGCAAGATGAGCAAGTCCAAAGGAAATGTGCTTTATGCCGATGAACTTGTAGACTTCTTTGGCGTGGATGCCGTACGTTACTTTGTCCTGCATGAGATGCCATATGACAATGACGGTATTATCTCATGGGAACTTCTGGTTGAGCGTATGAACTCTGACCTTGCAAATACACTTGGAAACCTGGTAAACCGTACCATTTCCATGAGCAATAAATATTTTGACGGTCTTGTTTGTGACAAAGGTGTAAATGAGCCGGTAGATGATGAACTCAAGGCAGTTGTTACTTCTACCGTTTCCCGCGTGGAAGCCAAGATGGAAGATCTTCGTGTGGCAGATGCCATCACAGAAGTCTTCGCACTCTTCAAGCGCTGCAACAAGTATATTGATGAGACAATGCCATGGGCACTTGCCAAGGATGAGACCAAGCAGGATCGTCTGGCAACCGTTCTTTACAATTTGGTAGAGAGTATTTCCATCGGTGCTACCCTGCTTAAGAGTTTCATGCCGGAGACAACCGACCGTATCCTGACACAGTTAAATGCAAAAGAAGTCCCATACGAGGACCTTTCCACCTTTGGTCACTATGTCAGCGGAACCAAGGTGACAGATGCACCGGAGATCCTTTTTGCAAGATTGGATCTGGGCGAGGTCATGACAAAGGTTGCTGAACTCCATCCGCCGGTTGCAGCACCGCAGGAGGAGCCGGAAGAAGATGCAGATGTGATTGATATTGAGCCAAAGGATGAGATCGGTTTTGACGATTTTACCAAGATGCAGTTTCAGGTAGGCGAGATCATCAAGTGTGAGGAAGTGCCAAAGTCTAAGAAGTTGCTTTGCTCACAGGTTCGCATTGGCAGTCAGACCAAGCAGATCGTGTCCGGCATCAAGAAATACTACAGTGCCGAGGAGATGGTCGGAAAGAAGGTCATGGTTCTCGTGAACTTAAAGCCAGCCAAGTTGGCAGGTGTACTTTCCGAGGGAATGTTGCTTTGTGCAGAGGACGCAGAGGGCAATCTGTCACTCATGACACCGGAAAAAGACATGCCGGCAGGCGCAGAGATCTGTTAATCAAACACTATAATCATAACTTCAGGGTCAGGTCGGATTGGTCTGACCCTGCAAGTGTCTATAAGATTACTTTAAATGAAGAGAGAAAAAGATGATATTTGAAAGTCATGCACATTATGATGACAGACAATTTGATGTGGATCGGGAGGATTTATTGAGAGTTCTCCCATCCCAAAATGTAGGTATCGTTGTCAATGTGGGAGCAGATATGAAATCTTCTGCATCCAGCGTCGCATTGGCACAGTCTTATGATTATATTTACGCAGCCGTTGGCGTGCACCCGGACGAGGTGGAGTCTATGGATGCGGCTTGTATTGACCGCCTCCGGCAGATGGCGCAGGATCCAAGGGTTCTTGCCATCGGAGAGATCGGGCTTGATTATTTCCGCAAGGAGGGACATGCCTGCAAAGATACACAAAAATACTGGTTCCGTCAGCAGTTGGATCTGGCAGTAGAGTTAGAAAAACCTTTTATCATACATTCCAGAGATGCAGCGGAAGATACCATGGAGATTTTGCGGGAATTCGGAAAAGCCCACCCGGATATCAAGCACCCGGGTGTCATTCATTGTTATTCCTATTCGCCGGAAATGGCAAAGGAATACATTGCCATGGGCTACTATATCGGGATCGGCGGTGTAGTTACCTTTAAAAATGCCAAAAAATTGGTTGAGACGGCAAAGGAGATTCCGCTTGAGCGTATTCTGGTGGAAACAGACAGTCCTTATCTTTGCCCGGAGCCAAACCGTGGCAAGCGCAATGATTCATCGCAGATTCGCTATGTGATCGATAAGATTGCAGCCATCCGCGGCATTTTGCCGGAAGAAGTAGAAAAGCAGACAGAGATCAATGCAAGAAACATGTATGGTCTATTACAATAGAAATTAGGAGTTACTATGGCATATTTAGGAAATCCAGCCTATACGATGGCAGTCTTAGAAAAACACGGATTCCATTTTCAAAAAAAATATGGGCAGAACTTTTTGATCGATACGCATATTCTGGAAAAGATCATCGATGCGGCCGAGATCACAAAGGATGATTTTGTCTTAGAGATCGGACCGGGTATCGGTACTATGACCCAGTATCTGTGCGAAGCCGCCAGAGAGGTCGTAGCAGTCGAGATCGATACCAATCTTTTGCCGGTCTTGGACGATACCTTAAAGGAATACGACAATGTGACGGTTTTAAATGAGGACATCCTCAAAGTGGATATTGCATCCCTTGCCGGAGAAAAAAATAGCGGAAAGCCGATCAAGGTCGTGGCAAATCTGCCATATTACATTACGACGCCGATCATTATGGGCTTGTTTGAGAGCCATGTGCCGCTGGCATCCATTACCATTATGGTACAAAAGGAAGTTGCCGATCGCATGCAGGTAGGACCTGGCACCAAGGATTACGGTGCGCTTTCTTTGGCAGTACAGTATTTTGCAAAGCCGGAGGTCGTCTGTGTCGTGCCACCGACCTGTTTTGTACCACAGCCAAAGGTCGCAAGTTCTGTGATCCGCCTGACCTGTCACGAAAAGCCGCCGGTTGAGATCACGGATGAAGGATTTTTGTTTCGTGTGATCCGCGCATCTTTCAACCAAAGACGGAAGACGCTGGCAAACGGACTCAACAATGCACCGACCATTCCGGTCGCCAAGGAAGACATTATCGCGACCATCGAGGAACTGGGCTATCCGGCCTCTGTGCGTGGTGAAACCCTTTCCCTGGAAGAATTTGCGCGTCTGAGCGAAGCCTTAAAAAAGAAAGTACATTGATCGTATAAAATCTTTCATTTCAGCCATCCTATGAGTAGGAGGTAGTGGAATGAAGAGACAGAGTGAATATATAAAAAATCATCGTTTATCCTATCAGATAGCGGGAATTATGCTGATTATTGCCACGGTTGGATTCACGCTGATGTATTTTTATCAGAAGAATGTCATGCAGCGGCAGGAGGCAAAGCAGGAAAGTCCTGCAGAGGAAGAAAGCCAGTCGGTATCCGGCACGGTAGAGCCAAAGACCTCGACTGTAGATATGGAAGCCCTGCAAAAGGAGCGTTACGAGGCAAGCCTTGCAGAGAGGGACTCCCAGCAGACAGCCGAGCAGAGCGTGATCGAGCAGGTGGCAGAGACATCCGCGATCACCTTACATTTCCCGGACGAATTGACATGGCCGGTCGATGGCAAGGTGCTGATCGACTACAGCATGGAGCAGACGGTGTATTTTAAGACATTACAGCAATACCAGTGCAACCCGGCACTGATCATCGGAGCAGAGGTCAATGACGAAGTCGTCAGCGCCTGTGCGGGAAAGATAACATCCATTTTAAATGATGCAAAAACGGGAACGACAGTAACAATGGACTTGGGAGATGGTTACGAGGCTGTCTATGGTCAGTTGAAGGAGATTCCGGTTGCAACAGGCGAGTATGTTGCAGCAGGCCAGTGCATAGGATATATCAGCCAGCCATCAAAATATTATTCAGCAGAAGGAGCAAACCTGTATTTTGAGTTGCGAAAGGATGGAAACCCAGTAAATCCGCAGGATTTTTTGCAACAATAAGAAAAATTCGGTAATAGATTTTTCAAAATGACAGGTTTATAATGGGCGTATGAATATCAGTCTTTATATGCAAGAGGTTCAAAATTGGATAAAAGAAATTCAGTCTGACCGGGGCAGAGACTCTAAGCGTCTTATGGAGAACTGCGATAAGATTGAAGAATACGGACGTAAGATACACGACGATGCATTGATAGGTTTTGCCTGCTTTTCCAGGGGCGAGACCTATTATTTAATGAATGACACCAGAAACTTTTATGTTCAGATGATCGCGTGTATTCCTTCCATGGAAAAGATCGGGGAGTGGGGATATGTCGTGATGGCAAACAATATGCTGGGCATCATGTCCCTAAATCGCGGCAACGCGCCCTATGCCATGGATTATTACTTGAAGGCACTTTCCTATTGTGAAAAATACGGACTGCCGAATCTGGAATGGATCGTACATATGAATATCGGTTCCCTGTATCTGAACATCCATGAGTATCAAAAGGCACTTGACCACTTGGAGAGCGGCTATCACTATATTATCGTGAATCCGACCATGCCCGGTTACATAGAGCATTTGACGGCGGCATATCTCAACATTGCCAAGGCATATCTTTGTATGGGCAAGGAGGAATCCGGTCAGGAAATGTTTGCGACGGCAGCGCGTTACAATGACAAGATCGAAAAAGAGTGCAAGCCATATCTGCAAAACGTCGATGGGCTTGTTGTGTCATGTTTTCAGGCGCGTTTTTATTATGAAAGAGAACAGGAAGATGCCTTATTGCGTGAGATAAGGCGTATCGGTGACTATCTGAAAGAAGAAGTGCCGATCATGGATGTTTACGACGATCTCTATGAGTATATGCGTATGCTTTTGGATGGCAAGCGTTATGAGGACTTTAAGGATTGCTATTTTATTGTCGAGGAACTGACCAAGCAGACCAATATCCGCAATCTGGAGAAAAAATTGCTGACGCTGCTGGTTCGCTACTATAAAGCCATAGAGGATCAGGACAATTTCCAGAAGGTGGCCGTGACCTATTATGAGTTGTCTGAGGAGATGGAAAAAGAAAACAGCGTCATGGTGGCGAGCATGATCAACATGCGTAATTCCCTCAACAATCTGGCGCAGATCAACTGGGAAGTGGAGCAGGAAAATATTGCCCTCCACCGCAAGTCAGAGACAGATCCTCTGACAGGACTCTACAACCGCTACAAACTAAACGAATACGGAGAAGATGCTTTTATCCGTGCACGCGAACAGCAGACACCACTTGGCATTGAGATCTTAGATATTGATTATTTCAAAGAATATAATGATAATTACGGACATCAGGCAGGAGATGAGGCTCTTAAGATGGTATCCCGCATGATCATGCAGATGCAGCATCAGGGGGAAGTTTTCTGTTCCCGCTATGGAGGGGATGAGTTTGTCCTCATATACTCCGGGATGTCAGAAGAAGAGACCTATCGGTGGGCAGAACATCTGAAACAGATGATCCTGCGTCAGGCGGTAGAGCATAAATACTCCAGGGCGGCAGAGGTTCTGACCATTTCACAGGGCATCTGCTGGGGTGTTCCCGTAGAGGAAAATAAGGTCTGGGACTATCTGCATGCAGCAGATGAACTTCTCTATCAGGTAAAGAAGGTTTCCAGAAACAGCATCCGACTGGGGCATTTGGGAGATGTAGAGAGGTTTGCCAATCATGACTGATAAAAAGCATTTTACCTACATACTCCGGTGTAGCGACGATTCACTCTACACAGGCTATACGACCAATCTGGCCAAACGCCTGCAAACGCATAATGCGGGCAAGGGTGCCAAATATACAAAAGCGCGTCTTCCGGTGGAAATGGTCTACCATGAGGAATATGCCACAAAGGAAGAGGCAATGCGCCGGGAAGCGGCGATCAAAAAATTAACGCGAAAACAGAAAATAGAATTGATCAAGAATCAGACAAATACGAAAGGGATAAAGGCATGAAGACGATCAAACAAATCTTTTTTACAGATGTGAAAAATCTGGCAAAAAATCTGTTTGCCCTGATTATCGCCATTGGTGTATGTTTTTTACCAGCACTTTATGCATGGTTCAATATTTATTCCAACTGGGATCCATACGGCAATACCGGTAATCTACAGTTAGCGGCTGTCAATTTGGATCAGGGTTATACGGATGACGACGGGGAGTTCAAGAATACCGGTGAAGACATCATGGATGAATTGGCAGACAACGATAAGGTCGATTGGCAGTTCGTGGATTCTGCGGATGAAGCCATTGAGGGTGTGGAATCCGGTAAATACTATGCAGCACTCGTTGTGCAAAAAGATTTTACATACAATATGTATAATATGTTCGTAAACACAACAGAGGAACCTACCCTGATCTTTTACCAGAATCAGAAAAAGAATCCGGTAGCCAATAAGATCTCGGATACCATCGTTACGACCGTACAGAGCAACATCAACGAAGAGTTTGTAAAGGTCATGACCAAGACCATCTTTGAAGATGTCAATGATATGTATGACGACATCGAGGAAGAAGGCGGTGTAGATGCCTTTATTGAGAAGTTAGAGAAGTTGAATGACAATCTGATCGATTATCAGGATACCATCGACAAGGTCATCAGTGGAAATGCGGTATTATCCTCTAATATTGCAAATGCCACAGATGATGTGAGTGATCTGGAGGGCAAGACCAAGTCTTCCGCAGGAAGTCTGTCTGAGGCAAACGGTTCTATCCAGCAGAGCCAGAATACCTTAAATGCCTACAAAGATCAGATGAATCTGACGGTTGATACCATGATCACCATGTTGACAAACATGGAAAATCAGTTAAAGCAGGCGCAGATCAGCGGTGATATTGATCAGATGGCAGATGCCTGTCAGCAGACCTTAAAGGATACCAACCAGTTAAATAAAGATATCAATGCCCTCAGCCAGTCCATTGCAGATGAAAACGGGAATACGGATGTGGTCAATACCCTGCAGCAGTTATCCGATGCCGTGGATGCCCTGCAAAAGATATTAGAACAGGCAGATCTGGACGGACAGTATGATGCGACCGCCCAGCAGATCAAGGATGCCGAGGCGACCATGATCTCAGATATTGACAAGGCGGTCTCCAATATCACATCGACCAGAAATACCATCAACAACCAGTTGGTACCACAGCTCAATACCTGCGTGGATAACTTAGAGGATGTGATCGGCAATGCAAGTACGGTCATGAACAATATGAGCGGCGTGCTCAACTCCATGGGAAATGTATTTTCTTCCTTGCAGACAACGATTTCTACTTCGGATAAGAGTCTGGAAAAGACCAAAGAAGCCTTATCCAAGATCAGCACCAGACTGACCAAGGCGATCGACAAGGCAAAGAGCGTCGAGGACGACGAGCGTGTGCAGGCACTGGTAGATACACTGACCGGTGATCCGGATATGTACGGTGAGTTCTTCTCCGAGCCGGTAGAGATCGAGTCCGTTGCGGTATATCCGATTGAAAATTATGGTTCTGCAGTTGCACCATTCTATACGGTTTTGTCTGTATGGGTAGGTTGTATCATCATGGTAGCCATTGTCAAAGTAAAAGTATCAAAATCAAAATACCCGGATGCGACACCGACACAACTTTTCTTTGGAAGAGGCATGTTCTTTATCGCAATGGGGCAGGTACAGACCCTGATCACGGTCTTGGGTGATCTTTTCATCTTGAAGATTCAGTGTGTTCACCCGCTTTTGTTCTGGGTGGTCGGCGCACTGACCAGTCTGACCTTTACCCTTTTGATCTATGCACTGGTCTACTCCTTTGGCGATGTAGGTAAAGCCATTGCCGTTGTTATCTTAGTGCTGCAGATTGCCGGAAGTAGCGGAACTTATCCGATCGAACTTTTGCCGGAATTTTTCCAGAAGGTATATATCTTCTTCCCATTCCCATACGCGATCAACGCTATGCGTGAATGTATCTGTGGATTATACGAGGCGGATATTGTAGTTTATCTGCTCAAGTTACTGACCTTCTTAGGTGTAGGTCTTGTCATCGGACTTTTGATCCGTATCCCATTCGAGGGGCTCAACCATTACATGGAAAAGCGTCTGGAAGATACGGAAATGATGTAAGGAGGGTAGGACTGTGGCAGAAAAACGAGAATACAAAGAGATGTATGAAAAGTTCATCAATTATGAACAGGATCTTCATCTGGAAAATCAAAAGAGAATCCGTATTGGTCTTAAAGTCAACATCATATTACCACTCTTCTTTCTGATCATGAGTTTTGCCATTTCAGAAGGGAAATTAGTCTTTTTGGTCCTTTGGATCCTTTCCCTCTTTGGCATAGCCTTCTATCTGATCTATGTGGAGTACAGTGATTACAAGATGATGGAGCAGATGAAAGAGTTTGGCGTGGATGTTGATAAACTGCATGACGACACCAGTCTGATCGGTGAAGGTGTGCAGCAGGCAGAGAGCAACATTTCCGAGAAATTAGATTATGTTGATGACCGCATTGACGAAGGCAAGCAAAAGATAGAGGCTGAAAAACAGAGAATCGGTGCCGAGATCGAGGAGCGTAAGGAGCAGTTCAAAGAGGCAGTGATCCAGAAGATCAGCCCGGACAATAAAAATACAGATGAAAAGGAGGACGAATAAGATGAGAAACATTATTCGGATTTTTACCTCCGATGCAAAGAGACTGGCAACAAATGTTGTTGCAGTTGTTATGATCATTGGTCTGACGGTTATTCCGAGTTTATATGCCTGGTTTAACATCATGTCCAACTGGGATCCATACGGAGAGGCATCTACAGCCAATTTGAACGTTGTAGTTGCAAGTTGCGACCAAGGGACAGAGATTGAGGGCGTAGAGTTAAATATCGGTAATATGGTTGTCAGCAACCTCAAAGAGAATAAGACCATCGGCTGGGTTTTTGTAGATAGCGAGGAAGAAGCGGTAGATGGCGTACAGAGCGGTGATTATTATGCGGCTTTAGTCATTGACGAGTCATTTTCGGAAGATCTGATCAGTTTCCTTGGCGGAGACATCGAGAATCCAAAGATCACTTATTATGAAAATGAGAAAAAGAACGCGATCGCGCCAAAGATTACCGGTAAGGTAAAGACGACTGTTCAGGAGGAGATCAACAGTGCTTTTGTATCGACCATGGCACAGGCACTCTTAAGCATGAGCGAGTATGTCGTGACAGATAATAGCGGCAATGGCGGCAACTTTACCAATGCCGTCCGGGATAAATTGGATGATATGGATGCCGATCTGAATACTTATATCACGATCGTAGATTCCTATATTGCCATCATTGACTCCGCAAACAGTCTGATGGATGCGACTAATGCTGTGACAGACCAGTTGGATTCCATTATGGAGACCGGACGGAGCATGGCAAACAGTGCAGATGCAGCAGCGGATGCGGCAGACGGCAGCATTGATACCGTTTCGGATATGGTGACGGTCAACCTAGATGATGTCTTAAAGCAGATCGATAACATGGCAGATGCTGTGGATGATGTTTTTGACAAGGTAGATAACACAAGCAATGGTATGTCAGACCAGATTGACTCCATCAAACTTGCTGTCGAAGCTTTGCAGACGAGTTTCAACAGTGCAATGGAAAATGTAAATATGAATTCAACCATTACACAGCAAAAAGATGCAGTCAATGCAGATTTTGACAAGATTGAGGCAGATCTGGATAATTTAAAAGCAGCATCTGACAAGACTTCTGCAGATTCCAATGCAATCTCACAGTCCCTGCATGCAGATTTTGATACCTGCAAAAAGAGCGTCGAAGCCTTAAGAACGACCTATAAAGATACGGTAGACCCACAGTTGAACTCTACCATGAATTCCATCCAGTCATCGATCAGCGAGATCCAGAAGATCCTGAACTACTCCAGCGATAGCATCAAGGATGTTTCATCTGCTTTGGACTCTTACCCGGATATGATGTCTTTTGGCAAGGATAAACTGGTAGCAACCAGGGATGATGCCATCGAGATGGAAGGCAAACTGCAGGATCTGATCGCCGATATGGATGATATTGAGTCAAACGACCAGTACAACATTTTGATGTCACTGATCGAGTCTGACCCGGATCTGATCGCAGACTTTATTTCCAGTCCGGTTAATCTGGATCAGGAGCCGATTTATGCGATGGCAAATAACGGATCTGCAACCGCACCATTCTATGTGATCTTATCTATCTGGTTTGGTGCCCTGATCCTGATCGCCATTATGCATACCGGACTTAAGACCAATCCGGGATGCAGGAACTTGCGGAATTGGCAGAAATTCTTCGGAAGATATATAGTGTTCTACCTGATGGGACAGTTGCAGACGATCATTACTGTTTTGGGATGTATCCTCTATGTAGGTATCCAGTGTGACCATCCGCTTATGTTCTGGTTTGCGGCATCCTTTACCAGTTTTACCTTTACCATCTTTATGTACTCTCTGGCATATGCCTTTGGCAATGTCGGCGAGGCAGCAGCAGTCGTGCTTATGGTTATCCAGGTTGCCGGAAGTGGTGGTACCTTCCCGGTAGAAGTATTGCCAAAGGTATTCCAGTATCTTTATAAATATATGCCATTCGCACATGGTATGAACGCTTTGCGTGAGGCAATCGCAGGTACGCATGGCAATGACTACTGGATGTATCTGACAGAAATGACAGCCTATATCGGAGTCGCTCTGCTCTTTGGACTGGTTATCAGTATTCCTTGCAAGAAATTGAATGAAAAGATCGAGGAAAGCAAAGAACGAACAGACCTCTTGGTATAATGACAATTGAAGACGGTTTTGGAAGGCGGTGTCTTGTGGCATCGTCTTCTTTTTACGTAATAAAACGTTCATCGAAAATTCAAATTGCATAAAACGCTTTACAAATAGCAGTTGCCATGTTAAATTGATAATAGTTACTGATTTATTTAAGATAAAGAAAGGTTGAAATTATGAAAACTCTGAATTATAGCAGGCAGCGGGAAGCCATATATAATTATCTGCTTTCGACGAAGAAGCATCCCACTGCAGAGACCATATTTCAAGCAGTTCAGCAGGATTACCCAAAGATCAGCCTTGCGACAGTCTATCGAAATCTGACGGTCTTAGAGGAAACCGGACAGGTGCAGCGTATCCCTTGCAACGATGCCAAGGATCATTACGATGCCAACACAGCAGAGCATCCGCATTTTGTCTGTAACTACTGTCAGTCAGTCTTAGATCTGGAAATGGATAATCTGGAATTTCTGCATACCCTTGCAAATCAAGGGTTTGGCGGCACGATCGAACAGAGCCAGGTAGTTTTCTTTGGAAAATGCCCTGCCTGTTTGGATAAAGAAAAAAATAATAATAATTCCTAACTTTCTATTGACATTTCATTGGTGAGGTGTTATATTAAGATCACCGAAAGGGAACAGTAAGTAATTAAGAATCATCATAAGTAAAGAAAAGGAGAAAAGAATTATGGCAAAGTATGTATGTAGTGTATGTGGATATGTTTATGAAGGCGAGCAGCCACCAGAGGAGTGCCCGGTATGTCATGTTGGTGCTGACAAGTTTAAGGAAGTCAAAGAAGGCGAAGAACTGACACTTGCTGCTGAGCATGAATATGGCGTATATGCTAAGACGGTAAAGAATAACGACGCTATCAGCGAAGAGGACAAGAAGTACATCTTCGATCAGTTAAAGGCAAACTTCGAAGGAGAATGCTCAGAAGTTGGTATGTATCTTTGCATGGCTCGTATCGCTCATCGCGAGGGCTATCCGGAGATCGGACTTTACTGGGAAAAGGCAGCATACGAAGAAGCAGAGCATGCTGCAAAGTTCGCTGAGATGTTAGGCGAGGACCTTGAGCCAAATATGAAGGCTACGACCAAGGACAATCTGGCTTGGAGAGTAGATTGCGAATTTGGCGCTACCGCAGGAAAGGTTGATCTTGCAAAATGTGCAAAGAAGAACAATCTGGACGCTATCCACGATACCGTACATGAGATGGCTCGCGACGAGGCAAGACATGGTAAGGCATTAAAGGGTCTGCTTGACAGATATTTTGGCTAAGCCGGATTTATAGAAGTTAAAAAGATAGAGGAATGTGTATGAGATTTACACATTCCTCTTTTTTATATTTTGTCGTCTTTTTTCGACAGGAATAACCACCTAAGGATAGGAATTTGGTGTATGCTGGCTTTTGAGAGTGAAAAGTGTTGGTCTTTCTGCAAAAGCAGGCGTATAATGAAGCGATAACATAGGTGAATTATACCTATAGGATAAATTGCGTTTAGACAGAGCAAAATACATAGAATACGGAGGACGGATAATGACCGTACAGGAATGTTATGAGATGATCGGAGCAGATTGGCAGGATGTGCTTCAGAGATTTGGAGGAAGTCAGGCGATCGTCAAGAAATTTGCCATCAAGTTTTTGGATGATCCGAGTTTTTCAGACATGAAAAAAGCAGTAGCGGAGAAAAATGTGGAAGATGCATTCCGGGCAGCACATACCTTAAAGGGTGTTTGCCTAAATTTGGGATTTTCGGATCTCTATCATACTTCTTATGACATTACAGAGATCTTTCGTGCCGGAACGTTTGAAGGTGCAGAAGAATTGATGGAGGCAATGGACGATCAGTATCAGACGATCCAGGATGCTGTGACCCGCTTAATGCAAGAGGACGCAGAATAATGGATTTTTGACCGTATGGGGAGAAAGAGCATGAAAAAGAGATTATTAAGCCTGGTGCTTTGTGTAGGGCTGGTCCTAGGGCTGGCAGGCTGTGGAAGCAGTCCGGCAGCGGCAGAGGACACCTTACCGCAGATCATCATAGGCAGTGACGATTATAAACCTTACAATTATGTGGATGAAGACGGAAATGCAGCAGGCATTGACGTGGAACTTGCCAAAGAAGCCTTTGGGCGCATGGGATATGAACCGGTCTTTCGCAATATTGTCTGGGAGAAAAAGGAGGAATATCTGGCGGATGGACAGATTGACTGTCTCTGGGGATCCTTTACCATGACTGAACGTGAGGATGAGTACACCTGGGCGGGCCCCTATCTAAAGAGCCGTCAGGTCGTGGTCGTACGTCAGGAAAGCGGCATCAAGACCTTGCAGGATCTTGCGGGCAAGCGCTTTGCCGTGCAGGTGTCCTCCAAGCCGGAGGAGATCCTGCTCAACCATGAGGATCCCAGAATACCACAGGTGGATGAGGTTTATTGTTTTTCTACATTAGATGAAGTGTATGCCTGTCTGCGCAAGGGCTATTGTGATGCCATTGCGGGACATGAGAGTGCATTGCGCCTTTTTATGGATTCTATGCCGGACGAGTTTTACATGCTGGATGAAAGTCTTTATGAGTCCGAACTTGGCGTTGCCTTTGAAAAGGGGACACACGAAGAACTGGCAGAGGAACTGACCCGGACCTTGCAGGAGATGCAAAAAGATGGAACCACAGGGGAGATACTGGAAAAATACGGCATGAGCGCAGACCGCGCTTGGAGTGACGCAGATGCAGAGTAGAGATATGAGAAAAAACAAAGAGATCAGTTTGGCATGCTTTCTCTTAATCTTAGGAATAGCCGTTAGTTTGGTCAGTGGTATGATCATCATACAGAGTGATCGCGCCAGACTATATTATGTCATGGATGAAAGTTTTGACACGATCAAGTCCAGGATCGTGCGATGGAATAACTATGAGGTCGGAGACCGCACCAAGAGCGAGGTCCGTCTTTTGGACAAGGCAAAGGAGTTGAGCCGTTGCCTAAAGCGGGAGGAAGCCTCAGATGCTCTCTTAGAGCAGTATGCCTATGAGCAGCGTCTGGACGGTATTCTGGTAACGGATGCGGACAATGTGCCGACATACGGTTGGGGAGAGATTGATGAGTCTGTCTGGGATGAATTTTTGAATAACGATATTTCGTATGATGCATCCCACTATCCGGAAAATTCTTATGCGACCCGTATGGATATCGGGGGTAGCCAGTACGATTTTGCCATTGTTTCCCGGCAGGATCAGGCGGGCTGTGTGGCAGTTTTATCGGAAAAAAGAGAGATCTTTGCCAAGGACGAGATCAGCATACAAACGCTTTTAGATGATTTTATCTTTGAATTAAAGGGCACGGCTGTCATTGCATCCGGGGATGAGATCATCAGTACCAACGATGAAGAACTCAAAGGCAAATGCCTACAGGACTGGCTAAAGATGAGTGCAGAAGATTTTGGGGAATTGAACCAGACCAGTAATCTGATCCGCCTGACGATAAATGGCAGACATCTGTGTGGCGATGTGCGCCGGGTGGAAGGCTATGATATTTATATCTTTTTCCCGGAGGTCAAGGTCTATTCCACCTTTATCATGACGGAAAGTTTTGGGATCATCTTGTATGTGCTTGCCTGTATTCTTTTCTTATTCCTGCGTTACAAACAGGAAGAAAAGAACCGGGAAAAAAGTGCAGAGCAGCTGCGTACCATCAGTTCTATCAGCCGGGTCTATAGTTTTGTTTTGCTCATAGATTTGGGGACGGACTCCTGGAAGGTCTTAAAATCCGCGGATAAGATGGAGAGTGCGCTCAGTCAGGGCAGTGACGTAAAATATATGCTGAAAAGATATGCAGAGTATGTTTTGACTGAAGCCTATCAGGAGGATTTTCTGCGCTTTTCGGATATGGCGGATATGGCGGCGCGTGTCGCAGGTAAGACCTATGTTTCCTGTGTCATGGAAGAAAAAAATGCCAAGTGGGAACAACTGTTTTTTGTGCCGCAAAAATATGATGAGGACGGAAAATTACAGGAAGTTATCTTTCTGTGCCGGGATGTGTCGACCGAGAAGAAAAAGGAGATCCACTATCAGAACAGTCTGCGCCGTTCTGTGGAACATGCAGAGCGTGCAAGCGTGGCAAAGACAGACTTCCTTCGACGGATGAGCCACGATATCCGGACACCAATCAATGGCATTAAGGGTATGATCGAGATCAGCCGATATTATGCAGGTGACGAGGAAAAGCAGGAGGAATGTCGTCAGAAGATCGTCAGCGCCTCCAGTTTCCTTTTGGATCTGGTCAATAATGTGCTGGATATGAATAAGTTGGAGTCCGGCCAGGTGCGTCTGGAGCAAAAGCCTTTTGACCTCTTGGAATTATTCCGGGAAACGGTATCACTGGTTGAGGTACAGGCGGTAGAGTGCCAGGTCGATTTTCAGGTGGACGTTTGCAAGGGGGTACACTGGAATGTTTTAGGCAGTCCACTGCACCTGCGCCAGATCTTGCAGAATATCATGAGCAATGCCATCAAGTACAACCGTGAGGGAGGGACTGTGCATGTCAGCGTAGAGGAAACCGGATCGACCAGAAAGATGGCGATCTTTGTCTTTACCTGTCAGGACACCGGACTTGGCATGTCGGAAGAATTTCAAAAGCGTGCCTTTGAGCCGTTTGCCCAGGAAAATGCATCTGCCAGAACTTCCTATGCCGGAACCGGTCTGGGACTGCCGATCGCCAAGGAGTTGACGGAAAAGATGGGTGGCAGCATCCACTTTACCAGCCAGCAGGGGCAGGGAACGACCTTTACCATAGAATTGCGTTTCAAACTTGCCGACCATGTGGAGGATAAGGAGGACAGCGAGGACCAGGACATCCGTCTGGATGGCATCCATGTTCTTTTGGTAGAAGATAATGATCTCAACATGGAGATTGCGCAGTTTATCCTTGAAAATGCGGGCGCGGCTGTGACCAAGGCATGGAACGGACAGGAGGCAGTAGACTGTTTCCTGCAATCCGAGGGCGGCACCTATGACATCATCCTGATGGATATTATGATGCCGGTCATGGACGGACTGGATGCGGCGCGCTGTATCCGTTCCCTGGATCGGTCGGATGCAAAGAGTGTGCCGATCTTTGCCATAACAGCCAATGCTTTTAGTGATGACAAGGAGCGCAGTTACAAGGCTGGCATGAACGAACACATATCCAAGCCTATCATTAAAAAAGATTTACTACGGATTATGAAAAAATACATACCAAAGTAGGACAGAAGTCTATTATATTGGTATATAGGTAGTTTCGCGGAAAGGCGGATAAATAATTATGACAAAAGAGAAAGAACAGGTCATGGAGTTTACACGAGAACTGGAAGAAAGAGGAATCCACGAGGTTGAGTGGGAAAAGTACTACAAGCGGATGTCTATGTGACACTGACCGGGATATCCGCAGAGAAGCCGTGAGCATGCACAGAGAATCCGAAAAGAAATAAATAAAAGAAAAAAGAACGCCAAAGCCGACGCAGAGCCAGTTTTGGCGTTTCCTTAATTCAAGATTTATTTTTTAATGATGGGCTTATTCGATCAGACCGCTGTTTTTCAGCAGGATCTCCACATCGGTTCCCTTGACCTTCTTGAGCAGGACTTTCAGGGCTTCTTTTTCTGCAAAGGAAAGTTTTACATCTGTGATCGGTTTCTTGTCGATTGCATAGTAGCATGCACGCAGGAGTTCGCGCACGTCATATTTACTTCCCCATACTTCAGGAACACCGCGGTCAATATCAAGTAGTGTGTAAACAGATTCCATACCGGTACGCATAGAGTATTCAATGGTAAAGATGGTATCTCTCGGTGTCTCGGTAAACTGACCTAAGAAAGCAAAGTTGACAGAGCCTTCCGGTACGACCTTTGGACGATCCGCATTCTTTCTTGGCTGGAAGAAAGCATTGATAAACGGCATAAAGCATGTGGTTGTGTTGCAGGCATTTTCTGCCAGATCCGGGATCTCCTTTGGATCCACGCCGATATGATAGAGCCATTCTTCGCAGACCTCCTTACCGGTACAGTCACGCATGGCTTTCTTTACAAAGTTTCCTTCCTTGTTGGTATTGAGGGCATAGAGCCAGACAAGGACCATATTCTTATCCTGAGCCTTGAACTGTGGCTGACGGTTGATGGTCCAGGACAGATACCAGTTTTCGGTACTATCCTTTACTGTGACGATACCACCGGTCGTTACCTTGCCGTCTCTCGGATCACGCTTGCAGATATCCTTGATCTTGCTGATGATCTTTTCATCGGAAGTGGCAACAGTCGCGCTCATCCAGTTGGTTGCTTCGTAGTCATCACAGAAGTTATCCGGGTTACCGAATTCACCGTGCTTTGCCTGTCTTGCAATATTTTTCCACAGATCCCATGACTCGCCGGCACCATTTTTTACCTTAGAAAGATCCGGTACATGGGTCTGGTCGCCGTAGCAGGAAGTATCGGTGCAGCAGCCGTTTGTGATGAATACAAGATCATCCTCTACCAGATCCAATGTCTGCTCCTCGCCGTCCTTGATATATATGATCTGGCGTGCGATCTTCTTGTCGCCGACCGTTTCAATGACAACATTCTTTACATCCATGCCGTACTCGATCTGTACTCCATGTGCCGTCAGATAGTTGACAAGCGGCATGATGAGGCTTTCGTACTGATTGTACTTGGTAAAACGAAGGGCACTAAAGTCCGGGAGCCCATCAATATGGTGCACATAACGGCAAAGGTAACGCTTCATCTCCAGGGCACTTGACCAGCGCTGAAAAGCAAACATAGTCTGCCAATAGAGCCAGAAGTTGGTATCCCAGAATGAATCCGGCAGCACTTCGGAGATCTTCTTGTCTTCCAATTCTTTTTCCGGTGTGATAAAGAGTTTGGAAAGTGCCTGTGCGCTTGCTTTATCCAGCCCGAATTTCTTGTCTGTGTGAGCGTCCTGACCGCGATTTACGGTAGCACGGCAGAGAGAATAGTTCGGGTCATGCTTGTTGAGCCAGTAATATTCGTCCAGAACAGAGATTTCCGGGTTTTCCATGGAAGGCACGTCACGGAACATATCCCACATGACTTCAAAGTGGTTATCCATTTCACGTCCGCCTCTCATAAAGAAGCCCTTGGTAATATCTTTTCTTCCATCGCATGAACCGCCGGCGAGGGTCAGTTTTTCCAAAAGGTGGATATGCTCGCCCTTCATTTGACCATCACGCACCAGATAAAAGGCTGCGGTCAGACCGGCAAGTCCGGTTCCGATGTATGCGGATTTTTTGTCGACACCCTCCGGTTTCTCCGGATGTGCGAATGATTCATAAGTTCCTGCTGAGTAATACATAATGTTTACCTCCTTCATTTCTTTGTACCTGTAGTATAGGTTTGTCAAAGAAAAAGGAAAATAAACAAAAAAGACCCCATGATAATTTTTTTATCATGGGGGTATGATTGTAAATAATTTTATCAAATCCGGTCTTTTGATAAAATCAGTGGTCACATAGACGATGTAGGGCTGCCGACAGGTTTCCCTGGATGACAATGGCAAGACGCTCGACCAGTTTTTCCGGGTCTTCTTTCATGTCATCGGCGACCCAGTCCAACATGAGCCCGACCAGGACATAGGAGTAGATCTGTGCGATAAAATCCTTGTCTGTCTGCTTGACAAAGAGTCCCTCGGACTGCTCCTCGATCACATCGACTAAGAGTTTATCGGTCAGGGGCATGAGGTATTTTTCTACACGTTCCCGGCTGACGCAGTGGTAGACATTCATGATGAATGGCTTATTTTCCTGCACAGCGTAAAAGATCTGTAACAGCCCCTGCTCCCAGGTATCATAGGTTTTTTTGTTGTTCAAGGCTTTCTCGGCATCTTCCAGACAGGACCATTCCACCAGATCATAGATATCCTTGAAATGATAGTAAAAGGTCATGCGGTTGATACCGCAATCTGCCGTAATATCGTTGATCGTTATTTTATCCAGCGGCTTTTGTAAAAGAAGATTTTTCAGTGATGTCTCTAGGGCACGCTTGGTTACTTGTGACATGAGGTCTCCTTTCTGCACTTACATTTTCGGAACGATATAACCATAGAGATAATGATCGCGCCAGCGATTTTGCAAAAATACCTTATCTACCAGCAGACCTTCCTTTTGGAAGCCCAGTTTTTTCAAAAGGCAGATAGAGGGGGTGTTGTCCGGCAGTACAAGTGCCTCGTAGCGGCGGATGCCGATGTCTCCCGAAACAATACGGATGCCTGCCTTGATCGCTTCGTAGCAGTAGCCTTTTCGCCAGAAATGCTGATCCATCTTGTAGCCTAACTGAGCAGAAGAATAGATATTCGGCGAAATGTTGTGGAAACTGACCGTGCCGATGATACGGTCGGGATTATCTTTTTCAAAGATCCAAAAACGCAGCATATGTAACTTCAGGATCTCCTGATACTCGTAGGTCAAAAGGTTTTTCTGATGCTCCAGACTGTAAAAGTCATTTCCAATCAGGGGTTCAAACTGCTCAAAGATCGCAGCGTTGTCTTTGTAAAATTGTAATACCTTTTCGGCATCATCTGCGGAAAGGATACGCAGAATCAGGCGGTCGGTCGTCTGTTCAAAATTCACTCACTTAACCTCGGATTTCTACCTTATTCAGAAAGGCGGATAATATTTGGACAAATTCCTGCATGGTCTTATCGTCCGGTGCGTGAAATCCCGGGTGCAGGACATCCGGCGATTCCTTGTATGGCTGGAGATAGTAGGCTTTGGCACCGGATAACCACATACCGATAGCGGTCATATCTTTTGCCTCATGGAGTTCCTGGCAAACAGTCGTGCGGAACTCGTAATCGACTTTTTTGGAAGCTTTTAAGATCTCCACCGATTCGGCGATCGCATCCAGATCAAACTCATCCGCGTGGACGATATCTGCATATTTTGTCCGGCATTGCTTGATATCCATGGCAACATAGTCCACAAAGCGGTCTTTGACCAGAGAGCGGAGCATGTCAGGGTTGGTCCCGTTGGTGTCCAGTTTTACCTTGTAGCCCAGGAGTTTGATCTGGCGGATAAAGTCCGGAAGATCCCGGTTCAAGGTCGGTTCTCCACCACTGATGACAACGCCGTCCAGGACATTTCTTCTTTTGTGCAGATGATCAAAAATATCATCTTTTGTGTATGGTTTGATGTCGTTCAGCCCGACGATCAGATCACCATTGTGGCAGTAAGGACAGCGGAAGTTACAGCCTCCGGTAAAGAGGGTTGTAGCAACACGCCCCGGATAATCAACCAAGGTTGTTTTCTGCATTCCATATATTTTTACAGTCATAGTGTTACTCCATTTCTTATCGTGTTATAATGAAACCAATCAAAAAACATTATAACAGTTTGGTGGAGGTTTTACCATATGGCACTGAAAGAGAAAATCGAAAAGAACAGACAGGAAAAACATGACGAGAAGTACATGAAGATGGCACTCAAGGAGGCAAAAAAGGCATACGATCTCAACGAAGTACCGATCGGCTGCGTGATCGTGCGCGATGATAAAGTCATCGGCAAGGGCTACAACAAGCGCAACACAGACAAGAATGTACTTTCCCATGCGGAATTGATCGCAATGAAGCAGGCATGTAAAAAGACAGGTGACTGGCGACTGGAGGACTGTACCATGTATGTGACCCTTGAGCCATGCCAGATGTGTGCAGGTGCTATGGTGCAGGCGAGATTGAAAAAAGCGGTTATCGGCAGCATGAATGCCAAGGCGGGCTGCGCCGGATCCGTCCTTAACATTTTACAGATGGATGCTTTCAATCATCAGGTCGAGGTTGAGCGCGGTGTCCTCGAAGATGAGTGTTCAGCCCTCTTAAGCGGATTTTTCGCAGATCTGCGTGAGCAGAAGAAGCAGTTTTAGGGAGGAAAATCCGCAAGATCATATGAAGGTTGATAGAATGATGGGTTTTGATTGACAAATGTGTCATAATCCCATACAATGCAAATGGCGGCCTCCACAAGTGGCGTTGATACTTGGGTCTTGCGCGACGGATGCCTACGAATCGTGTCAGGTCAGGAATGGAGCAGCACTAAGAAGGAGTTTCCGGGTGCCGCAAGGGTGCCTGGGTTGAGCAGGCTGTGGAGGTAACGCTATGAAAGACAATTTCAGGGAGATCAAGGTATCTCCCTTTTTTACATTATGAATTAAAGTCATCTGCGCGCAAAGGGCAGCCTGAGCGTAAAGATACGGGATTTTATAGGTGTTTGATAGGGAAAGTCTCTGTATCTTTGGATGCAGGGACTTTTTCATATTATAGGTAAAAGCACACTCTTCATAAAAGAAAGGAGCATACTGATGGATACCAGAGTAGCAATTCTTGCGATCGTGGTGGAGGAGCGTGACAAGGCAGAAGAACTCAACCACGTCCTGCATGCATATGGCAAATATATCATCGGGCGCATGGGGATCCCTTATGAAAAACGCGGGATCTCACTGATCAGCGTCGCCGTAGATGCACCCCAGGATGTGATCAGTGCCATGTCAGGAAAGATCGGCAATATTGAGGGGGTAACGGCAAAAGCCGTCTATTCCAAATTGCAGTAAGTGACGCTTGGATAATAGCGAAAGAAAAGAGAAAAAGGAGAGAAATGCCTATGGCACTGGCAATGCAGGATGTCAAAGCATTGATTGATAAATTAGATAAAGAAAATGCACTAAGTCTGGATGAATGGGAAGAACTTATCCGCGGACAATGCGATCAAGTGGCAGAATATGCAGCGGAAATTGCCCGTCAGAGGTCCAAAGAGATCTTTGGCAACAGGATCTATACGCGAGGATTGATCGAGATTTCCAATTACTGCAAGAATAATTGCTATTATTGTGGCATCCGCAGGGATAACCGGCAGGTTGAACGTTACCGCCTGAGCCGGGAGGATATCTTATCCTGCGCAGATATTGGGGAAGAACTGGGTTTTCGCACCTTTGTCCTGCAAGGGGGAGAAGATGCTTACTATACAGATCAGGTCATGTGTGATCTGATCCGGGAGATCAAGGAGCGTCACCCGGATTGCGCCATTACCCTGTCTCTTGGCGAAAGAAGTGAAGAAAGTTACCGCTTAATGAGAGAAGCAGGGGCAGATAGATACCTTTTAAGGCATGAAACAGCGGATAAAGACCATTACAAGAGCCTGCATCCGCAGGAAATGGACTTTGACCACCGTATCCAATGCCTTTATACCTTAAAAGACTTAGGTTATCAGGTGGGTTGCGGTTTTATGGTCGGTTCCCGGGGACAGACGCCACATACGCTGGCAGAGGATATGGCCTTTATCCAGAACTTACAGCCGGCAATGGTGGGGATCGGACCTTTTGTGCCTCACCACGAGACACCCCTGAAAGACCAGGCACAGGGGACTGTGGAGGAGACCCTGTATCTGATTTCACTGCTTCGGCTTTTACAGCCAAAGTTGCTGCTTCCGGCAACGACAGCGCTGGGGACGATCGATCCGCGCGGGCGTGAAAAGGGGATCTTGGCGGGAGCCAATGTCGTCATGCCAAATCTGTCGCCGACCAGCGTGCGCAAACAGTATGAGTTGTATGATAATAAGATCTGCACCGGGGATGAGGCTGCGGAGTGCCGGGGCTGTCTGGGAAACCGTATGCAGTCTATAGGTTATGAACTGGTCGTAGACCGTGGCGATGCACCTGTTTAATAGGTGTTGAAATTATAAGAAAATTTAATTTTACAAACAACCGTCGATTTTACAAGGGATAAATGAGACGGACTATAACATAAGACACATAGAAAAAGGGAGGAAAAAAGAATGTATGATGTAATGTCATCAAAGGCAGAGGAGTTCATCAGCGATAAGGAGATCCGCGAGTGTCTCGATTACGCTGAGAAGAACAAGAACAATCGGGAACTGATCGACCAGATCCTGAACAAGGCAAGAAAGATGAAAGGGATCAGCCACAAGGAAGCCATCGTGCTTTTAGACTGCGAACTGGAAGACAAGAATGAGGAGATCTATCAGTTGGCAAAAGAGATCAAGCAGGAGTTCTACGGCAACCGTATCGTTATGTTTGCTCCGCTTTATCTGTCCAATTATTGTATCAACGGCTGTGAGTATTGCCCATATCACGCAAAGAACAAGCATATTCACAGAAAAAAACTGACGCAGGAGGAGATCCGCGCTGAGGTTATTGCTCTACAGGATATGGGACATAAGCGTCTGGCACTCGAAGCAGGCGAAGATCCAAAGAACAATCCGATCGAGTATATTTTGGAAAGTATCAAGACAATCTACAGTATTCACCATAAAAATGGAGATATTCGCCGCGTCAACGTCAATATCGCGGCAACAACTGTTGAAGAATACCGTATGTTAAAGGAAGCTGGTATTGGTACTTATATCCTTTTCCAGGAGACCTACAACAAGGAATCTTACGAAAAACTGCATCCGACCGGACCAAAGAGTAATTATGCTTACCACACCGAGGCAATGGATCGTGCAATGGATGGCGGTATTGATGATGTAGGGCTTGGTGTTCTCTTTGGACTCAACAATTACCGTTACGACTTTACCGGAATCATTATGCACGCAGAGCACTTAGAGGCAGCCAAGGGCTGTGGACCGCATACCATCAGCGTACCGCGTGTGCGTCGTGCAGATGATATTGACCCGGATGTTTTTGACAATGGTATTTCGGACGAGACCTTTGCAAAGATCGTTGCCTGCATCCGTATCGCTGTGCCATACACCGGCATGATCGTATCTACCAGAGAGACCAAGGAGAGCAGAGAGCGCGTACTGGAACTTGGTATTTCCCAGATCAGTGGCGGCTCCAGAACCAGTGTCGGTGGCTATGTTGAGCCGGAAGCAGAGGAGGACAACTCAGCACAGTTTGATGTCAGTGACAATCGTACCTTGGATGAAGTTGTCAAGTGGCTGATGGATATGGGATATGTGCCAAGTTTCTGTACGGCATGTTATCGTGAAGGCAGAACCGGTGACCGTTTCATGTCTCTTTTAAAGAGCAAGCAGATCGTCAACTGCTGCCATCCAAATGCACTTATGACCCTGAAAGAATATCTGGAAGATTACGCAAGCCCGGAGACTAAGGAAGTGGGAGAGGCTCTGATTAAAAAAGAACTGGAAGTCATCACCAATCCAAAGGTAAAGGAAAAGGCGACCGAGTATATCGAAAAGATCCACGAGGGCAACCGCGACTTCCGTTTCTAAATGTGACGAAAGTCTGATATGACAGCAGAAAACGTTTGGGAAGAGAAGGGAAAATCTATGAGTATGAATGAGACACCTAGCGGAGAGCGCCTGCACATTGGCATTTTTGGCAGGCGCAATGCGGGAAAATCCAGCCTGATCAACGCGATCACGGGACAGGATCTCGCTATCGTATCGGAAGTCAAGGGTACGACGACAGATCCGGTCAAAAAAGCAATGGAACTCTTGCCTCTCGGACCGGTCGTTCTGATCGATACGCCGGGACTGGATGACGAAGGCGGACTGGGGCAAAAGCGCATGGAAAAAGGTCTGCAGATGCTCCGCCAGACCGATGTTCTTCTGCTTGTGATCGCAGCAGATACTATGGTAGGAGATCTGGAACAAGATCTTTTGGCAGAGGCAAAAAAACGTGGTCTGCCTTATCTGATTGTCTTAAATAAGACAGACCTTCTGGCAGATCCGGCGCAGATCGATGAAAGGGCAGGAGAGATCGCACAGGCACTGGCGGTCGATCCTGCTAAAGTCTGTCCGGTCAGTACAGATCCGGCACAGGGGATCGGGGAATTAAGGGAGCGATTGGCAAAATTACAGCCCAAAGAGGCAGAAAGACCTTTGATCCGTGATCTCTTAGAGGAAGGAGATCTGGTTGTTTTAGTCGTGCCGATTGATTCCGCTGCGCCAAAAGGGCGCTTGATCCTGCCGCAGCAGCAGGTCATCCGCGACAGTCTGGAGGCAGGTGCCATTCCGGTGGTGGTCAGGGATACCGAGTTGTCGCAGGCGCTGGCAGCCCTTGGCAAAAAGCCCCGCCTTGTTGTGACCGACAGTCAGGCATTTGGGACAGTGGCAAAGATTGTGCCGAAAGACATTCCTTTGACCTCATTTTCTATACTGATGGCGCGTTACAAAGGAGATCTGACAGTGCAGATCGCCGGTGCGCAGGCGATTGAGGATCTGAAAGATGGCGATACCGTTCTGATTTCCGAGGGCTGTACCCACCACAGACAGTGCGATGATATCGGTACGGTCAAGATGCCGCGCTGGATCAGGGAATACACTGGTAAAGACCTGCATTTTGCCTTTACCAGTGGAACAGAATTTCCCAAGGATCTTTCGCCTTATGCACTGGTCGTGCATTGTGGCGGCTGTACCCTGCCTTTACAGGAAATGCGCTATCGTATCTCCTATGGGGACAGCCAGAAGGTTGCGATCACCAACTACGGAGTCATGATCGCCTACATTCACGGTATCCTGCCGCGCGTGACGGAGACTTTTGCCGATAAAAAGAGATAAATAGGACTTGACAGACGGCTTGTTTTTTTGCTACGATCTGCTTAGATAAAAGGGAGTAGCTGACACAGCAGACCTGTGTCTATATATCGTCAGTACGATTGCGAGCAATCCGGTATGTAGTTAAGTAGCGAGACTTTTGTTGTATTATTTTTTTGATGCAACAAAGGGACTCGCTTTTTTTATCCCCAAGTTGCAGGAAGGGAGAAAGATATGAACTTTGTACTACAGATTGTCTTTTTAGCGCTGGGATTTTTCCTTTTGGTCAAGGGGGCGGACTGGTTCGTGGACGGAGCCTCCGGGCTGGCAAGAAAATTGGGCATACCGCAACTGGTCATTGGTCTTACGATCGTTGCCATGGGAACTAGCCTGCCGGAAGCGGCTGTCAGCATTTCGGCGGCACTACGGGGAAATGCGGAGATCACGATTGGCAATATCGTGGGAAGCAATATTTTAAACATCCTCATCATCCTCGGCGTGACGGCGCTGATTGCAACGCTTAAGGTGGCGGATTCCACTGTCCGCTATGAGATCCCCTTTATGATCGTCGTTACCTTTGTTCTCTTGTGGCTGGGCTATACCGGAGGTCAGGTAACGTGGCTGGAAGGCGTTATCCTCTGGGTCTTATTCCTCCTCTATCTGCGCTATCTCTACATGATGGCAAAAAAGGGAAAGGAAGAAGAAAAGGAAGCGGAGCAGCTTTCCACGGCAAAGATCATAGGTCTGATCTTGGCGGGTGTCGTCATGATTGTGGCAGGAAGTAATTTCGCGGTCGAGGGAGCGAGTAATCTTGCAAAGGCGCTTGGCATCAGTCAGCGTTTTATCGGGCTGACCATTGTGGCGTTTGGCACCAGCCTGCCGGAACTGGTGACGAGTGTGTCCGCGGCACGAAAACATAATGCGGATATCGCCATTGGAAATATCGTGGGGAGCAACATTTTTAACATCCTCTTTATCGTAGGTACCACAGCCCTGATCACGCCGGTTACCTTTGCTTCCGGCTTTGTTGTGGATACCCTGATCGCCGCGGCGGTCGGCATTTTGTTATTTGTATGTGTGGCACGGACAAAAGAATTGCGAAAGAAAGCCGGCATCGTCATGCTGCTTGCTTACATTTTGTATTTTTTATATCTTCTTTAGAAATGATGTCCTTTTATTAACAAAATTTAAGATTTCCCTGACCGTCAAGCGTTGTCAGACTCTGGCTTGTATGCTATATTTTAAAGAGTATTTTCATATTTATATGTAAAATGCCAAAAGACGAACGGATGAGGTGTGAAATATGAGTGCAGCAGATCGCACTGAGAAAGTGCTGCGGGATATTCATGTACTTTTTTCTAAGGCAGAGCCATACAACGGCAGTAAACGCGACGTGATCGTGAACAAGAACGAGATGATGGATCTGCTCAAGGAATTAAATGCCTGCATGTATGACATGATCGACGAACATGAATTGTCCCAGACCAAAAAGGATAAGGCAAACCGTGAGATGCAAAAGCAGGGAGACGACATTATTTTTGCGGCTTCCCGCAAGGCGGAGGATATCTATGCGGCATCGATCATGTATACGGACAATGCCTTAAACGACATTCAGCAGATCATTGAGGATGCGGGAGATGCGATCGCCAAGATCTACGAAGACGCCAAGGATAAGATGGCAAGCGAAAAGCAGACCATCAAGTCCAACCAATCAGAACTCAAGTCGCAGTTGGGAGATCTGATCGACACGCAAAAGTATTTACATTTGATCGAGGAGGAAAATCGCCGTTTGCGCTTGGAGCGGGAAAAGGGAGAAAAAGGCGATTTCGCGCCAAAGGATGCTCCGTCCTATGCCAATGTGCAGCCGGAGATCCGCATCAACAAGGATTATTTCATACAAAATGGTATCCCATTGGAGGATGAGGAAGAGACTACAGGGGTTCCGACCCAGGGCGAGTTGACCGAGAAAGAGGCAGCCGCACTCTCCGAAGATCTGGACAAAGAATATTTTGCATGGAAGGGATCCGATCAGGAAGAAGAGAAAAAGCCGGAGGAGGGAAAAGGTATTTTCTCTCTCTTCGGCAGAAAATAAAAATTGAGGAGGAAACACATGAAGTTATATGAACAGGGAGTATATCTGCTCCATGGAACAGAGTTGGTCGCAGATGGTCCACAGGCACAGGATGAGATCAGACAAAAAACGGGACAAGAGGTCACAAAGGAAGAAGCAGCCAAGCAGACGATGGCATATGGTATCTTAGAGAGCCATAACACATCCGGCAATATGCAGAATTTGCAGATCAAGTTTGACAAACTGACTTCCCATGACATCACTTACGTTGGTATCATCCAGACAGCAAGAGCATCCGGGCTTGAGAAATTCCCGATCCCTTATGTGCTGACCAACTGCCACAACAGCCTTTGCGCCGTAGGCGGCACCATCAACGAGGATGACCACATGTTTGGACTGACATGTGCCAAAAAGTACGGCGGCATTTATGTACCTCCTCATCAGGCTGTTATCCATCAGTTTGCAAGAGAAATGCTTGCAGGCGGCGGTAAGATGATCTTGGGATCCGATTCCCACACGAGATACGGTGCTCTTGGAACCATGGCTATGGGCGAGGGTGGACCGGAATTGGTAAAACAACTTCTGAACAAGACTTATGATATTGCCATGCCGGGCGTTGTCGGTGTCTATCTGACCGGTAGTCCTATGAAGGGCGTGGGACCACAGGATATCGCGCTTGCCATTATTGGTGAGGTCTTTGACAAGGGTTATGTCAAGAATAAGGTCATGGAGTTTGTCGGACCGGGTGTTGCCAACCTCAGCGTAGATTATCGTATCGGCGTGGATGTTATGACAACAGAGACGACCTGTCTTTCTTCTATCTGGAGAACAGACGACAAGGTGCGTGAGTTCTATGAGATCCACGGCAGAACCGAGGACTTTGCAGAGTTAAATCCGGGTCAGGTTGCATACTATGACGGTATGATCGAGATCGATCTTAGCCAGATCAAGCCAATGATCGCTATGCCGTTCCACCCGAGCAACACCTATACGATCGAAGAACTCAATGCAAATCTCATGGATATTCTGGATGATTGCGAAAAGAGAGCCAAGGTCAGCCTCGACGGACAGGTAGACTTCACCTTAAAGGATAAGGTCAGAAACGGCAGATTATATGTAGATCAGGGTATCATTGCAGGTTGTGCCGGCGGTGGTTTTGAGAATATCACGGATGCAGCAGACATCCTGCGCGGTGCATCCATCGGACCGGATGAGTTTACACTCAGCGTTTATCCGGCGTCCACACCGATCTATATGGAACTTGTGAAAAATGGCTGTGTTGCAGATCTGATGGAGACAGGTGCGATCGTCAAGACAGCATTCTGCGGACCATGTTTCGGTGCCGGAGACACCCCAAGCAACAACGGCTTCTCCATCCGCCACTCTACAAGAAACTTCCCGAACAGAGAAGGATCCAAGTTACAGAATGGACAGATCTCATCCGTAGCACTTATGGATGCCCGTTCCATCGCTGCAACTGCGGCAAATAAGGGTTATCTGACAGCGGCAACCGATATGGATGTCAACTACACCAAGCCAAAATACTATTTCGATAAAAATATTTATGCCAACCGCGTCTTTGACAGCAAGGGCGTTGCAGATCCGAATGAGGAGATCAAGTTTGGACCGAATATCAAGGATTGGCCGGCAATGAGCCCATTACCGGAAAATCTCTTCCTCAAGGTCGTATCTGAGATCCACGATCCGGTAACAACGACAGATGAACTGATTCCGTCAGGAGAGACATCTTCTTACCGCTCTAATCCTCTTGGATTGGCAGAATTTACACTTTCCCGTAAGGATCCGGAATATGTAGGCCGTGCCAAGGAAATCCAGAAAGCACAGAAGGCACTGGAAGCCGGAGAATGTGCCGGACAGGCAGTACCGGAACTGCGTGAGATCGTGCACACCGTGAAAAAGACCTTCCCGGATGTAAACCATGACAACTTTGGTGTAGGATCTACCATTTTTGCCGTAAAACCGGGCGATGGTTCTGCAAGAGAACAGGCTGCATCTTGCCAGAAGGTATTGGGCGGCTGGGCAAATATTGCCAACGAATATGCGACCAAGAGATATCGTTCCAACCTGATCAACTGGGGCATGCTCCCATTTTTGATCCCGGCAGGCGATCTTCCATTTAAGAACGGAGATTATCTCTTTGTTCCGGCGATCCGTCAGGCGATCATCGATAAGACAGAAGAAATTCAGGCATATGTGGTAAAGGATGGACAGATGCAGCCGTTCACACTTCAGCTTGGTGCTCTGACAGATGATGAGAGAGATATCATCTTAAAGGGATGCCTGATCAACTATTACAGAGGTTAATGACTTATGGATATACAAAAACAACCGGGGAGTAATGGCAGAGGGAATGTAAAGCGCATGATGACCATCTCTGCGTTGGTCATCTTCACGGCGTGTTGTGTGATCCTGTTTTACTTTGGTGTAGAGCGTTATCAGGGACTGGGCGAAGGCTGGAGCAAGTTTATGAGCGTCCTGCAGTCCATCATCATAGGATTTGGACTTGCCTTTCTGATGAATCCCATCATGGAATTTTTCGAGAGGCACATGTACCCCTTCTTTGCAAAACACTGCAAGACGGAAGAAAATGCCAAAAAGACCACGCGTATGCTCACATCTTTGATCGCACTGGTCATTGTGGTTGGTATTATTGTATTGTTCTTTGTTGCGATCATACCGCAGTTATACCAGACCATCCATTATCTGGTCACACACATCAATGAACAGATCGATGGTGTCTTGGATTGGGCAAACCAGATTACCGGCGGGCGCTATGAAAAGAATATCATGAGCGCTAAGGGCAGTAATCTTGACAAGGCGATCGATAAGGGCGTCAAGTGGCTGGAAAATTACATAGATGTGAGCACCAAGGATGTGATATCCGTGGCGGTGACAGGAGCGCTCGGTGTAGGGCGTTTGCTGGTCAACTGCATTATCGGCATCATCGTGTCCGTCTATGTGCTTTGTAGCAAGGAAACATTTAAAGGACAGGCCAAGAAACTGATATACGGTATTTTCCGTGCAGATCAAGCCAATGTCATCCTGGAAATCGGCAGAAAGACCAGAGACATTTTCTATGGATTTATCATAGGGAAGATCATTGATTCCGCTATTATCGGTGTGATCTGTTATGTATGTATGCTGATCTTTAAGATGCCGTATCCACTTCTGGTATCCATCATCATCGGCGTGACCAATATCATACCGGTATTTGGACCATATATTGGGGCTTTGCCGACCGTTATCATTATCTTTTTAACGGAGCCGATGCAGGGAATATATTTCCTTATCTTTATCATCGTATTGCAGCAGATCGATGGTAATATCATCGGACCAAAGATTCTGGGCGACTCTACCGGACTTTCTTCTTTCTGGGTTGTCGTTGCCATCGTTGTTGGCGGCGGATTGTTTGGATTTGCAGGTATGCTCTTTGGCGTACCGACCATGGCGCTCATCTACTATCTGGTGGGACGCTTCTCCAAGCACATGCTGAGAAAACGGGATCTGCCCGAGGAGACAGCCGACTATATTAATATGGAAAGAGTCAATGAAGCAGATCATACTCTTGTAGAGCATACCAAGGAATATGAAGAAGAATCACATGTAAAAGTCAATGTGTTCTCCAAAAAGAAGAAAAAACAATCTTCTGAGAAGGAGGATACAAAAGAATAAAATTATGAGGAGGACAGTTTCAAAAGCAAAGGAAACTGTCCTTTATATTGCTAAAAAATGGCAGGTTTTTCACAGATTTGTCAGACAAATATTTTTGACATGTCATGTGCCCTATGATACACTGAAACTGTATATTTATAGCTTGAGATAAGAGCGTATCAGGATACTTTTTCGAGGTAAGAACGTTGGATAAGAACGAGTTTAAGACAAAATACGATGAGATCAAACAACTGATAAAAGAAGGGCGTACAGATGAGGCTCTGGATATTGTGGAGAGCACAAACTGGCGCAAGGTGCACAATGTCAACGCATTGGTCAAGGCAAGTGAGGTGTGTGAGGAGGCAGGCCGTCTGGAAGAGGCGCGGGAACTCCTTTATATGGCGCACGACCGCTCTCCGATCGGCAGGATGATCATTTATCATCTGGCGATTCTGTGTGTGAAGTTGGGCGATCTGGATGAGGCGAAGGAATTCTATGATGAATTCGTGGAGATCGCGCCGCATGACAGTCTCAAATATATCATCAAATACCAGATCAACAAGGCAAAAGGTGCCGATTATACGACACTAATCGGTATTTTGGAAGAGTTAAAGGAGCATGATTTCTTGGAGGAGTGGGCATATGAACTTGCCTATCTCTATCACAAGACCATGCAGGTAGACAAGTGTATCGATCTGTGTGATGAGATCATCCTCTGGTTTGGTGACGGTCCTTATGTGGAGCGTGCCCTTGAGATGAAGATGATATACCAGCCGCTCGACAAGATGCAGGAGGACAAGTACCGCCATTTCCAGCAGCGCCGCGACGGTGTGACGGAGATTCGCGCCAATGAGATCCTGCACTCCGGTGAGATCGTGCATGAGACTATGGCGATCCCGCAGGTAGAGTTACCGGCGGAGCGCTTCAACACGGTCAATTTGCAGGCGGAGATCAAAAAGAATATCGACGAGATCATGCGTGCAACGGAGGCAGAGGCTGTTTCCGAGAATATGGAAAATATCAAGACTCTGGTTGAGGAGATCCCATATCTTCAGGTCAACGAACAGAGTGATGCTATTGCAGAGGAACAAAAGCAGGCAAAACAGGAACTGGATGAGTCCTTAAAAGATACTTTCAATGAGTATCTCGCCGAGGAATACGACGGTCAGATTAGTCTGCTCGTGCCGGAATCCAAAGAGGTCGAGCAGCAGGTAGACGGTCAGATGACCATTGAAGATGTCATGGAGGAATGGGAAAAGACCAGACGTGCAGCTGAGGCGGCATTACAGGAGGCAGAGCAGCAAAAGTTGGAGTCTGCCAAGAATATCGCACTCAAAGAGGCATCCCAGATCATGGATCGTCTGGAAGAAGCGATCCCGAAATTAGATGCCGGCGCAAGGCCGACAGATCTTTTAAAAGAAGAATATATGGCAAAGCAGGATGAGACTTCATCCGAGCCGGTCAAAGATCGGACTGAGGATCCGGCACCGGCGGTATTCCAGATCCCAAAGGTGGAAGCGGATGGCGTCATGGGCGTTGGTCTGGAAATTCCGGTCGTAGATCCTGCAAGTGCGCATATCATTAAAGGGGAAGAGAGCCCGGAGGCTCCTTCTATCGTCAAGTCTGTAGAACCAGACGCCAGCGAAGAATGGCATCCACCGGTTCTAGAAGACCAGGATGAAAAAGCAGATCCTGCGCAGGAAGCGTCCCTGCCGGAAGAAGCAGATTTGGAGGAAGTGACAGACGTGGATTATAAAGAGGCAAGCAAGATCGTTGCCGATGTCAATGACATGTTACAGCAGGAAATTGACAGGATCATGGCAAACGAGGGACAGGAAGAGGTCAGACACTTAGAGGAAGAAACGCTTGCATCCGAGGTGGCAGAGGAGATTGCCCCAGATGTAGAGGAAGATGATCTGCCGGAGATCACATTGCCGGAAGATTTACAGGAGTTTGTAGCAGAGGCAGAAACGGCAGAGTCGGAAGTCGGCCCACAGGAGGCAGTGGCAGAAGAGGCAATGCCAAGCCGGGAGCAGGAGGTGGCAGAGGAGCCACTCCCTGAGATCGCGGATGTGGTATTGGACCCGGAAGAGATGGCAGAACTACTGGATGAGAATGTCTTAGAACGTGCCATCAGTGAGGAGATGCCGGAGTTGACCCTGTCCGAGGAGGAAAAGGAGATCTTCTCTTACTTTATGCCGATCGACGGCATGGAAAATACCATCTGCCAGGCATTGACAGGTGTGCGTTACCGTCTGGAAAATAAAAAGAATTCTGCAAGTGGCAATATCATCATCCAGGGAGGTGTCGGCAGTGGAAAGACCATGTTGGCATCCAATCTGATCAAGGTATTGCAGATTGAGACAGACAAACTGACAGGCAATGTCGGCAAGATTGATGCAGAACAGTTAAATAAAAAAGATGTGGCACTGGTACTTTCCAAGGTGTCAGGCGGATGTCTGATCATTGAGGGAGCAGGCAGACTGAGTGAGCGTACTCAGGAGACCATGCGCCAGTTGATGTCGCAGGAGAATTGTGATGTTCTGGTTCTTATGGAAGACCAGAAGAAGCGCATTGACAAGATGCTTTCCCACAACAGTGCATTTGCAGCCATGTTTACCGAAAAGATCACCATCCCGATCTTTACCATAGACGAACTGGTCAATTTCGGTAAGGTTTATGCCTTAGAGGAGGGCTATGTTGTGGATGAAATGGCGATCCTTGCCATGTATAACCGTATCAATCTGATCCAACGTGTAGACCATCCGACCTCCCTGATCGAGGTGCGTGATATTGTGGAATCCGCCATTGATAAAGCAGAAAAGGGCGGTATCAAGGCAATGTTCAGCCGTTTTGGATCCAAACGTTATGATGAAGATGGCAACTTGATTTTACGGGAGCAGGATTTCGAGTTGTAATATAAAGGAAAAGGGGTTTACTATGGGCAATTTTTCAGAGTTAGATATGTACCTGTTTGGGCAGGCGACGCATTATGATATCTACAAGAAGATGGGCGCACATGTGCAGACCAAAGACGGCATCGAGGGGGTATATTTTGATGTTTGGGCACCACATGCAGCAGCGGTAGCAGTGATCGGCGAGTTTAACGGTTGGAATGAGACATCACATATGATGGAACGTCTGGTCGAGCCGGATATGGGAATTTATGAACTCTTTGTACCGGAGGCAAAGCCGGGACAGTTATACAAGTTTTTGATCTATACGCCGGACGGCGGCAAACTTTACAAGGCAGATCCTTATGCAGCCATGGCAGAGGTGCGCCCGGGTACGGCATCCCGTATTGTTGCGCCATTTTCCTATGCATGGCGGGATGACAACTGGATGAAGGAACGCCGCAAACAGGAGAATTTCTGGGAACAGCCAATGTCTATCTATGAGGTACATCCGGGTTCCTGGAAAAAGCATCCGACTGCAGAGAATGACGGCTTTTATTCTTACCGCCAGTTGGCTGAGAGCCTGGCGGACTATGTATGCGATATGGGATATACCCATGTCGAGTTGATGGGAATCTCAGAGTATCCCTATGATGGATCTTGGGGCTATCAGGTAACGGGCTATTATGCGCCGACGTCGCGCTATGGAAGCCCGGAAGACTTTATGTACCTGATCGATTATCTGCATCAGAGAGGCATCGGTGTTATCTTAGACTGGGTTCCGGCGCATTTTCCGAAGGATGCGCATGGACTGGCAGATTTCGACGGTCAGCCTTTGTATGAGTATGCGGATCCGAGAAAGGGCGAGCATCCGGAGTGGGGTACCAAGATCTTTGATTATGGCAAGAATGAGGTCAAGAACTTTTTGATCGGCAGTGCCCTTATGTGGATCGAGCAGTATCACATCGATGGTCTGCGTGTAGATGCAGTCGCATCTATGCTTTATCTGGATTATGGCAAGGAACCGGGGCAGTGGGTGCCAAATCAGTTTGGTGGCAATGAAAATCTTGAGGCGGTAGAGTTTTTCCGTCATATCAATACCCTGATCCGCGGACGCAACAAGGGCGTTGTCATGGTCGCTGAGGAATCGACTGCATGGCCAAAGGTCACTGGTGATGTAGAAGATGGCGGTCTGAATTTCTCTTATAAATGGAATATGGGCTGGATGCATGATTTCCTGGATTACATGAAACTGGATCCGTATTTTAGAAAAGACAATCACAGTAAGATGACGTTCGCTATGAGTTATAACGAGTATGAACGTTATATTCTGGTCTTATCCCATGACGAAGTGGTTCATCTGAAATGCTCCATGCTGAGCAAGATGCCGGGACTTGAGGGGGATAAGTTCAAGAACCTCAAGGCAGGCTATACCTTTATGATGGGGCATCCGGGCAAAAAACTTCTCTTTATGGGTCAGGATTTCGGACAGATCCAGGAGTGGAGCGAGGAGAGAGAACTGGACTGGTATCTTTTAGACAATCCAAATCACAGCCATCTTTCGACCTTTGTAAAGGATCTCTTACATATATATAAGAAGTATCCGGCAATGTATGAACAGGATGTTTCATGGGCGGGCTTTGAATGGATCAATGCCAACGACAGTTATCGCGGCATTTTTAGTTTTGTCCGCAAGTCTAAGAGTGGCAAGAATGACCTGCTCTTTGTATGCAACTTTACACCGGTAGCCTATGATGATTACCGCGTTGGCGTATTAAACCAACGCAAACATAAACTCATCCTCAATAGCGAGGATGCCAAATACGGCGGCACAGATACCAAACGACAGGTATCCTATACACCGAAGCGACAGGAATGTGATGGACGGGAATATTCGATTGGCTATCCTTTACCGGCATATGGAGTGGCTGTATTTGTATTTTAGAATAAGGAAAGGGATATATGGCAGAGGATAATGCAGTAGTTTCAGCAAAAGAAAAGGAACATAGCGTCAAGGATCTGGGCGCGGCGGGAACCGAATTCCTGCGAAATCATAAGCACATATATACGAGACATCGGAAGAAGATCTTGGTCTTCTTCCTTTGTATTGTTGCGGTCATTTTATGGGTGCTTGTCTTTAATCTGCGCAAGTATGATGACTTTGATGTAAAAGAGACATATGAGCGTGTGGATTCTGCGGAGACACACTATGTGGATTTTCAGGACAACTTTTTGAAATATAGCAGGGATGGCGCTTTTTATACGGAGTATGACGGCGACCTGATTTGGAACTATACCTATGAAATGGATGATCCCCAGATCGATGTGTGCGGCAATTATATCCTGATCTATGATGTGCAGGGCACGCAGGCGGCTATCCTTACCAATACCGGCTTCAAGCAGACCATTAAGACAGCCATGCCGATCGTGGATGCCAATATCGCATCCCAGGGAACGGTTGCGATCCTGATGCAGGACGGTGAGGCGGGTTATGTGCAAGTCTGCAATGACGCGGGAAAAGTGCTGGCATCCGGCGAACTTCACATGAAAAATAGTGGTTATCCACTGGCGATCGCTCTTTCCTCTACTGCGCAAAGGCTCATGGTCTCACAACTGGATGTCAAAGATGGAAATGTAAAGACGACGATCTCTTTCTATGATTTTAGCAACAAAGGCAAGGATGAGATCGACAATATTGTTGCTACCTACAGTTTTTCGGATCAGATCATCCCGCAGATCGCCTATGTGGATGGAGACAAGGCGATCGCTTTTGGTGACAGCGAAGTGATCGTGTTCAATAACAATTCCAAGGCGAGCATTGCCAAGGAGACCTTTGTTGACGGACAGATCAAGAGTGTCTTTTATGATGACAAGTATTGGGGGATCATTTGTCAGGCGACGGATGACGAGGGAAAGTATATCGATCAGATGACAGTCTATACCCTGACCGGCAGAAAACGCTGCCAGAAGACGATCGACATAGCATCAACCAATGCGGAATTTGTGGCAAACCATGAAATTGTTCTTTCTAATAATAAAGAGGTAGAACTATACACCTTGCAGGGGATCAAAAAGTTTGCATACGAATTTAGCACAAGCATATATAAAATAATACCACAGGATGCATCGCGCAGATATGTTTTCGTGGAAGATGGACATACAGATGTGGTTCGATTGAAATAGTGAAAAGGGGACAAAATGAACATAGTATTGATCGTTATGCTGTTTATTCTCTTTTTCCTGACGCTGCAAGGCTGGCGTAAGGGAATACTTGGCATTGTATATGGACTGGTTTCTTGGATCTTTATCTTTATATTTGTATCGGTAGCCAATCCTTATATTCTGGGATATCTGAAAACAGAGACAAATATATATGATAAAGTCTATGAGCAGGCAGAAAAATTTGTGACAAATAAGGCAGAAAACCTGCCACAGGACACAGGGCTTGAGGACTGGTATCAATCCCTGACGGATGCCATTCCGGGAAATGCGCTGGGGGATGTGACGGATTCGATCCGGCAGATGCAGACGAATGTGGAGCAGAACCCGCAATTACAGGATCTTTTAAATGGACTGCAGACGCAGAATGATCTTACAGTCGCGCAATTTGGCGGGGCATCCAGTATCCTGCAATTATCGGATGGCACGCAGACCCTTGGACAAATGATCTGCGGTAAGATCGCGGATTTTATGATGCAGGGTATTGCAGTCTTTATCGCCTTTGTGATAGCACAGATCATTGTGCTGATCGTGGGTTATTTTGTCAAAGGTGCCAGAAAGGCACCGGGGCTCGGGCAGGTCAATGGCGTGCTTGGTCTGGTCGCTGGGGCTGCAGAAGGATTTCTGGTCGTTTGGATCATCATGTATGCGGCTGCCTGCATCAGTACAACGACACTTGGGCAGGGGCTTCTTGCCGGCATCGATCAGAGCAAATTCCTGACTTATCTGTACGATCATAATCTGGTTATGGCATTTCTTTCTACGATGTGATCCGGAAAATGCTCTTGGATACAAAATACATCCTTTTTATTATAGAAGAAATAGAGCAATAGATGTTGTGGTAAATGATCGGTTTGCCCCAACATCTATTTTCTTGTAATAGTAAACAAAAAAATAAGAAAAAAAGTAGTAAAAATGCCTTGACATTGGGTGTGGTCTTTGATAATATAATTTTCGCACCGCACGTGAGGCGGTTGCAACAACGGAATAAAATATGATTTCTCAAAAACTTTTAAAAAGTTGTTGACAAAGAGAAATACATATGATATTCTAAATGAGTTGTGTCTGACAGATGCGACAAAGGACAACCTTGATAACTGAACAGTGAAACAACCTTGAAAGATTCTAAGAGAATAATT
>ERZ791734.460-NODE-460-length-56967-cov-4.298619_pt1 | contig 56967 bp, 50 predicted proteins | sample MGYA00509953_ERZ791734 | MGnify/ENA primary metagenome ERZ791734 (study PRJEB30046, sample SAMN00792038) | human gut metagenome | study: EMG produced TPA metagenomics assembly of the A metagenome-wide association study of gut microbiota in type 2...
CTTTGTCTGTCTTCATTTCTGACAAACACGGCGTCCACCGAAGCAAAGGCAAAAAAACCAAAACTTTCCCAAAAATCAATGACCCTGACAAAGGGAAAATCAAAAACTCTTAAGGTAAAAAACACAAAAAAATGCAAGGTCACCTGGAAAACAAGCAAGAAAAAGATCGTTTCAATTTCAAAAAAGAAACGTACCTCCTGCAAATTAAAGGCAAAAGCGAAAGGAACCGCAAAAATCACCTGCACGGTAAAAAGAAAGAAAAAGACATATAAACTTACCTGCAAAGTAAAGGTGAAAGCAAAAAAGACCGTCGTTGCTTCCAGCTTAAAGGATACCTATGCAAAAATTGTACCATACATGGGTACCTGCCTAAACTACGGAAGTGCTTCTAATCCACGAGAACTGCAAAACGCGTCCACAATGAAATTTGTAAAAAAACAGTACAACAGCTTTACTTTGGAAAATGAAATGAAACCGGATGCTATTCTCGGCTCATCCGCCAAGCTCATTTCCGTTGCTGACGCAAAGAAAAAGGGATATTACATTCCTGCAGGATATACCGAATCAACCGTTCCGGAATTAGCATTTACAACCGTTGACAAATCTTTAGAGGCCGCAAAAAACAACGGTTTGAAAATGCGTGCCCATACTTTGGTATGGCACAGCCAGACGCCATCCTGGTTCTTTACAAAAAATTACGATGGCTCAAAAGTTGTTACTCCTGCTGTTATGGATGCCCGTCTTGATTTTTACATTCATAATGTAATGGGACATATAATGGATAAAGAAAAAGCTTTAACCGGTTCTGCCGGAAGCATTGTTTACGCATGGGATGTCGTGAACGAATATCTCCACCGTCCGTCTTTTGCATTTTTCAAAACATGGACGAGCGTATATGGCGATATGGGAAATTCTCCTTCTTATGTAAAGAAAGCATTTGAAATTGCCTACGATATGTTAAAGAGTTATCAGGCAACGGATAAAGTCACGTTGTTTTATAATGATTACAACACCTATTTCGGTGTAAAAGACACATTAAATCTGGTAGAATTTATCAACAAAGGCGAAACTGCTAAAATTTGCGGAGGCATCGGCATGCAGAGCCACGTAGATGTAAAAGTTCCTACGGTTGCCGAATACGGCAGTGCATTGGAGCAGTTTTTAGCAGCCGGTTACGAAATTCAGATAACCGAACTTGACTTTACTATAAACTTTGACACGGAAGGAACTAATGCTTCCTACGCTTACACACCGGAGCATGAAACCGATGCAGATCAGGCAAAATTCGTAAAAAAACTGATGCAGACCATCATTACCAAACAAAAGAATCGTAATCAGAGTGTAAATCCAAAAGGAATTACCGGTATCACTCTCTGGGGCCTATGTGATGCGACGTCATGGCGTTCCCAGTGTGCTCCTCTTTTGTTTGATACCAGTATTTATGATCCAAAATTGTCATACACAGCCTTTTTAGAGGCGGCAAAAATCTGGTAAGTTGCGGTAATTGTAAAAAAAGAGTGTGTTTGTGTTGACAACTCCACCGCAAAATTTTATAATCCCATTGTGAGACAATATTATTTAGGAAAGAGGGATGTAAGGGTGGATAATCGAGAAACACAAAAACCATCTTGGATTCGTACAAAAAAGGGAAAGGCAATGCTTATTGCTACAATTGCAACACTTGTTGTAGTGATAGGCATTGTTTTGGGTATACATATTTATTATATGAACCGCTGGTACTCAAACACATGGATTGGTGACAGAGAAGTATCAGGCATGACCTATGAGGAATCTGCGGAATTGATTAATCGGGTATTTTCCACGTATCAACTGAAAATAACAGGAAGAAATAATGGAACTTTGACCATTGGAAAAGATGACATTGATTATCAAGTCGACATCAAAGATTCTCTTCAGAAAAAATATGATGAGCAACATGATTCTCTTCCTTTCTTTTCCCTGGGAAAAAGAAAGCAGGTGGATATTGACTTAGGGGCTTCTTATGATGAGAAAAAACTGGATGCCCTCGTGGGACAGTCCGATCTCTCAACCGGAAGTGAGTCATATCCGGTTACACAACCGCAAAACGCAAAGGTCGCTTTTTCATCAGAGAAAAAATATTTGGTTATTGAAAAAGAATATTTAGGAAATACGCTTAATCACGATGAATTGATAACGGCGATTGGAAAAGCTCTGAAATCCGGACACGAAAAGGTAAACTTAACGGATGAAAAAAAATACCCGGATGTATACGAAAAGCCAAGTATTTATTCCACAGACCCTTCGCTTCAGCAAAAAGTGGATGCCTGCAATCCGGTAATTCTGCGCTGGATAACCTGGACAATTCAAAAGGACATTAAAGAAACCATCGGTCCAAAACAGATTTATAAATGGTGCAATTATAAAAACGGAAAAGTTACTTTTGATAATCAGGCAATTGAAAAATGGGTTGAAAAAACCTGCTTTAAGTACAAAACTATTGGCGTGACACGCTCATTTAAAAGCCACAACGGCAAAACTGTTTCCGTAACCGGTGGGGACTACGGTTGGCAGCTTGTTTACGATACAATGCTGAAGCAATTGACAAGCGCTCTGAAAAAGACAATGGATGCAAATAAGCAGAAAGCCTATATGGAAAATCCGGATGCCACACAGAAAAAAGCATTGACGATCAAAAAGAAAACAAAATTTGCCAACACGGCATTTACAATGAACATAGATGACAAAACAAAGGATTGGGACACAGAAAACTTTACTGAAATTGATCTTACTGCTCAAAAGATTTATGTATGGCGCAACGGAAAAGTTGCTTTTAAGTGTCGAACAATCAGCGGAAAACCAGTAAAAGACCGTCAAACACGAACCGGTGCTTATTTCATCAAAGAACACCAGACACATCGTATTCTCCGCGGCGATAACTATGCAACACCGGTAAACAACTGGGTTCGTATCATGTGGACCGGAACCGGATTCCACGGTGCCCCTTGGCAGCCATGGAGCCGCTGGAGTAAAACACTTTATAGAAGCCGTGGTTCACACGGATGCTTAAACTTATCTCCATCGGATTCGAAAAAGATTTATGACTTGACAAAGTACCGTGAGATGGTATTTATACATTATTAATGTAGGTTGTTAGAAATAAAAAAGGGAAAGCGGGATATTTGCTTCGCAAATATAGCTTTCCTTTTTTATTTTAACAACCGGCGATAGGGCTGCAGATTATACTAACTCTCGCCAAAATGCTGGCTGCTATGTTACGACTTAAGCCGAAGTGGCTTTCTAACTTTATATATTACTAAAAAAGATTTGTGTTTCATGGGTACAAACGCGCGGATTCAATATGCACATTTTCAGCACATGACATATCTCCGCGTGTTTGTCTAAGCGACAGCGCCCATGAAACACAAACTTTTTTAGTAAAATATACAATTAGAAAAACACTATGCCTTATAATCATACCGCAATACTACGACCGACAATGGTGGAACATACAGTTCCAGTTCGTAATATTTCTTTCCCGGCTCGATTTTTTCGCCCGGTCTTGGTACTACCGGTGCCTTACATGGTTTTGCCTGAATCGGCTTTTTATTCACACGGTCTTCACCGCCAAATCGCTCTTCGTCGGAATTTAGTATCTCCGTAAAGGTTCCGGCACAAGGTGCATTGACCTGATAATCTTCCAATGCCATCGGTGTGAAGTTTGCAATAAACATCAACTGGTCTTTTACTGAGCTGCCACGGCGCACAAACGCTACTGTACTCAATTCCGGACGCCAGCAGTCCATCCACTCAAAGCCCATAACATTAAAATCGTGATAATACAAGGCATCGTACTTTTGGTACAAGTGATTTAATTCACGTACATAATCCTGCATTTTCTTATGTCTGTCATCTTCTTCCAATAAAAACCAGTCCAGACTTCGAAACTCTGCCCATTCTCGTTTCTGAGCAAATTCCTGCCCCATAAACAAAAGCTTTTTGCCCGGATGACCATACATAAATCCAAATGCGGCACGTAGGGAAGCAAACTTATCCCCTTCCAGACCGGACATCTTGTTTAACAGAGAACATTTTCCATGAACCACTTCATCATGTGATAAAACCAAAATGTATTTCTCACTGGTGTAATAATCAATACTAAAACACAACTGCCTCTGATGGTCTTTTCTGAAATATGGATCTAATTTCATGTACTCCAAAAAGTCATTCATCCAGCCCATATTCCATTTGTAAGAAAAGCCAAGTCCGCCATCTGCTACCGGCGCCGTAACGCCCGGCCATGCCGTCGACTCTTCCGCAATGATATAAGCTCCCGGATGCTCCTTTTCCACCTCGGAATTTAAATGCTGCAGGAAATGAATTGCCTCGTAATGCTCATTTCCGCCATCTTTGTTCGGAAGCCACTCGCCATCGCTTTTTCCATAATCCAAATACAGCATAGAGGCAACGGCATCCACACGAAGTCCGTCAATATGGAACTTCTCTATCCAGAACAGTGCATTGGCAACGAGGAAGTTTTTCACTTCCATTCTTCCGTAATCAAAAATATATGTTCCCCAGTCTGGGTGTTCACCACGTCTGCTGTCCGGATGTTCATACAACGGCTGTCCGTCAAAACGTCCAAGGCAGTGAGCATCTTTCGGAAAATGCGCCGGTACCCAGTCTAAAATTACCTGAATCCCCCGCTTGTGCATTTCATCCACAAAATACATAAAATCTTTTGGCTCACCATAACGGCTCGTCGGCGCATAATAACAGCCAACCTGATATCCCCATGAGCCATCAAACGGATACTCTGCAATTCCCATCAATTCAATATGAGTATAACCCATATCAACCACATAGTCGCCAAGCATAGATGCTAACTCACGATATGAAAAATTGCCATTGTCATCGTCTTCAATCCGTTTTTTCCAGGAAGCAAGATGAACCTCATAAATACTCATCGGCTCTTTGTCTCTTACATCTCTTGATTTTTTCTGATGCTTCTTCTGATAAGAACCATCCTGCCATTTGTAGCCATCAAGCGACGTAATTCGGGAAGCATTTCCCGGACGCAGTTCCGCATAATTTCCATAAGGGTCTGTCTTATACAACTTATCCCCGCTCTTTGCCGTAATCTCATACTTATAGGCAGCGCCTTCCCACGCGCCCGGCACGAACAGTTCAAAAATACCGCTGCTCCCCCTCATAATCATCTTATGAAGTCTTGCATCCCACATATTAAACTCGCCGATTACACTCACGCTGCAGGCGTGTGGCGCCCAGACAGCAAACTGAACGCCCTCCACGCCATCGCGCTTCATCGGATGTGCTCCTAATTTTTCATAAATTTTATAATGGTTTCCCTCCGAGAATAAATACCGGTCAAGTTCACCAAACATCCCCGGAAATGCATAAGGGTCGTCAATTTCAATCACATCGTCCGGTCCATATTCCACCCGGAATCGATATTTTTTCAGTCGCTCCGATTTCTTCTCAATGACATAGCCAAAAAATCCTTCCGGCTCCATTGGTTCCATCTCGTAAGTGGTCTCCCCTTTTGAATCCAGCACCCACATACGTTTTGCACACGGACGATATGCGGTAAAAATCTGCACATCCTCCTCTTTGAAAATGTGGCAGCCAAGCAAATCCTGAGGTGCATTCAAAATTCCCTCTTCCAATTCCTTCAGCATCTCTTTGCTCGTCCACTGTTCCAAATATGGATTGCTCACATGTTCACCCCCTGCATTTATTTTATCCTAACTGATTCAGCAAGTCCTTTACAATTACAGCCAGTTTTTCTGATTTTTCATCGGCATCTGCCAAATCTTTACCAACAACACCAAAGTAAAGTTTAATCTTTGGCTCCGTACCGGATGGACGAACACAAAGCCATGCATCCTCGGTCAATTCAAAATAGAGTACGTTGGACTTTGGAATACCGGTTGGTTTCTTCTCGCCGGTCTTAACATTTACGATTTCATCTTTCAAATAATCTCTTACTGCCGTCACATCGTAATTACCAAATTTCATCGGCGGATTTTTACGGAGATTATCCATAATCGACTGAATCTTCTGCAGTCCCTCAATACCTTTATGAGTAATGGCAATTACATTATCTTTGTAGTAGCCGTATTTCTCATACATATCTAACATAGCATCCCAAATTGTTTTTCCACGCAGTTTATAATAAGCAGCCGCCTCGCAAAGCGCCATCGATGCCACAATCGCATCCTTATCTCTTGCATGCGTTCCAATCAAGCAGCCATAACTTTCCTCAAAGCCGAACAGATAGTGGCCTTTTCCGGTTGTCTCCATGCGGAGAATCTCTCTTCCAATCCACTTAAATCCGGTCAGGCACTCGGTCACTTTGATACCATAATATTTTGCCATCGCATCTACGAGGTTTGAAGTAACAACCGTCTTAATCAACTCGCCATCTTCCGGAAGTTTTCCTTCCAGTGCAAGTTTCTGTCCAATTTCATAATCGGCAAGAAAACTTCCCGACATATTTCCGGTTAAGCAGATATACTCACCGGATTTGGTATCTTTTACATAAACACCAAGGCGGTCCGCATCCGGGTCCGTTGCCAGAACTAAATCGGCATCTTTTTCTTTTGCCAGTTTAAGAGCAAGTTCGAATGCTTCCGGTGCTTCCGGATTCGGATAACTGACGGTAGGGAATTCACCATCCGGCAGTTCCTGCTCCGGTACAACAAATACATTTTTAAAACCAAGTTCTTTCAAAATACGGCGTACCGGCAGATTTCCGGTTCCGTGAAGTGGTGTATAAACAATTTTCAAATCTGCTGACGCTTTCTTAATGCAATCCGGATGAAGAACATTTTTCTTAAGTTCCTCCATATAGCGATCATCAACAGCTTTTCCGATATTCTCATACAAACCGGCTTTCTTTGCCTCTTCTTTGTCCATTGTCTTAACGGCCGCATAATCGGTTACCGCTTTCACCTCATCCATAATTCCGGTATCATGAGGCGGTGTAATCTGTGCACCGTCTTCCCAGTATACTTTGTAGCCGTTGTATTCCGGCGGGTTATGGCTGGCAGTAATGTTAATACCGGAAATACATCCTAACTCACGAACGGCAAAGGACAATTCCGGTGTCGGTCGAAGTGATTCAAAAACATAAGCTTTAATTCCATTTGCTGCCAAACAACAAGCCGCTTCATCTGCAAATTCCGGTGACATCCGGCGGGAATCAAAAGCAATTGCCACGCCCTTTTTCTGTCCGTTCTGTTTGATGATGTAGTTGGCAAGTCCCTGTGTCGCTTTGCGTACCGTATAAACATTCATACGGTTTGTTCCTGCCCCGATAATTCCACGGAGACCGGCTGTACCAAACTCAAGGTCCGCATAAAAACGCTCTTTGATTTCATTTTCATCCCCGGCAATACTCTCAAGCTCTTTCTTTGTGTCGGCATCAAAATATGGATTTGATAACCAAGCTTCGTATGTTTTCTTGTAGTCCATAATTTCCTCCTTGCTGCCACATCCATGTGTGGCCTGCTTTTTTAATTTATTTCACTTTCTAAAAAGTGATATTCACCCTTTCGGGAAATTTACTTAACTATTTTTTGTCAAATCCGGAAAACTCCAGGAAATATCCTTGCTGTCATCCGATATTTCAACGGCATAGGTTTTTGTCTCATAACCATCTTTTGTAAGAGAAAGTGTTACATTTCCAATCACTTTCGTAAAACTGCAGGGCACCTCTCCCTTATAAGTTCCGTTGACATAAACGGCGGCACCAACCGGCGCACTTACCGTAACCTTATGGTCGTTATCATAAGTGACACTGCTCTCACTCGAAGAGGAGGACGAATCATCGGAAACCGAGCTGGAAGAATCGGAACTGTCGGTCTCGACATCCGCACTTTCTTCTGCCAAATTAATATGAACGGTCAGACTCGCATCCTTCACGGTAATAATACCGCTGTAATCTTCGTAGCCCTCGAGTGAAACTTTCACGGAATGATTACCATATTTTAAAGAAACAGGTTTTGACGGGTCGGTGAGCGATCCGTTTACATAAAGTTCTGCACCCTGTGGATTCACATCAAATGTAACCCGCGCCGTATCCGGCACTTGATTCTGGTACTTCGCCATATCGACTTTCGTAACCTGTCCGCGTTTTACTTCTACCGTGACTTCAGCCATCAAATCACCATTTTTCATTGTAACAAGCTGCTGCCCCTCCGGCACAACCAAAAGCATATCCTTTGCGACCGGGAGAATTGCCTCGCCCTGCACCGTAACCGTACCGCCGGTAAAATCCTTAAAATTATTCGGCTTGATATATCCATGTCCCCTTGTGACAACAACAGAAAATGCTTGTCCATTCATCCCGCGGAGAGTCACTTCATCCTCCGGCGTAATCTCCAATGGGTCAATCTGTCTGCCATCTGAAAATACAAGCAGGTCATCGTTATAGGCATAATTCACACCACGCACCGTAAGCCGTTTTTCGTCCTGGTTAATTTCGAGCGAAGCTCCCTCGTGCTCGGTAACCGATGCGTTCTGTATCATCTTCTCAACCTTTTTTCCATCTTCACTTGTATACACATCATAAACTTCACCCGGCTCAATTTCGGATGCCGTCATTTGTTTGTTGTTCTTTGTCAAAATCTGTGTACCACCGGTATAAGGATACGTCTCCATCGTCTGGAATGTTGTATTATAAAATTCCATCGTACCCTGCTCTTCATCAACAGCGCCAACTGCGCCGACAAAATCAGCCCCCTGCTCATAGCTGACACTCGGCTCCGGAGAGTTCGTCACCTCCGCCTTTTTGGCAGTTGACCCGCAGCCGGTCAGACCAGCCAGCAAAACAATAAAAAGACAAATCTGTATTTTCGCTTGTTTCATTTTTTATCTCCTGACACTCTTTTTGCGTGACAAAATGCTTCCGTATATTAAGAATTATATTGTATCACATTTTAGGCTTTCTGACTAGTCCCTAACGTAAATGTTCGCATTTGCTGCAAAAACTTATCTTTGCTCTCTTCCTGCTCACAAACAGCCTTTAATTTTTCCATGCTTTTGTTGGAAATCCATGTCTTTTTACTGTTGATGTACTGATTAAGAAGCTTCCAGTATTTAATTGGATATGACAAAATGGTGATGAGAAATTCCAGTTCTTTTTTACTGCATCCTGCCCCCTCGCAGTAACCATTCCACAAAACTACTCCTTTTTCCACCTGCCACTTATTCTTTTCCATGACTTTTCTCATAAAATACGCCATATCAAGAAGCTGCACCCCCGGCGCTGCATGCTCAAAATTTGTTGTGGCGAGCCCGCTTTTGGTTAAAATCAGATTATGGTAATTATACTCCCCGTGGCAGACGTCTTTGGTCTGCCCACTGTGTTCCTTGTAATAGAGATTTTCGGATAGCTGGCTGCGTACCTGCATGGCACGCTCATAGAAATTTGGAAAGCACTGCATGGCATACCGCTCAAATTCCGTTTTTTTCTTCTTTCCACGCATATACCCATACACATGTTTCATTTCCCTGTTATGTTTATCATACCGGGATAAAAGTGGCTGCTGAAGTAAAACCGGTTCCTCATAAAAGTTTTGCAGACTACTGTGGAGCTGTCCTAAATTTTCTGCCATCAAGCGAATCGTGGTCACATTTTTGCAGTCACATTCCTCTCCAAAAAACCATCGGTACAAAACATATTTTGACCCATCTTCCGCTTCTGTCAAATACTCTCCATCCACATTTTTCACGGCAAAATCTAAAAGTGTCATACCGTTTTTACGCAAATGCTCCTTCACTTCATTTTCCCATTCAAAATGTCCGGTAAGTTTCATTTTTTCACGAAGCAGCAGAGGACCGTCTTTCGTATCAAATAGGATGGCACCCCTTGCCCGATATTGATTTTTCACCTGAAACCCGTATTTTTTCTCAATTAATTCCCGTCTGTCTTCCAAAAATATCCCCTCCTCAGTCTCCGTTTGTCTGCCTTAAATTTTATGTATCAGAATGAAAAATATGCCATATCATAAATGTTTTTCCGCTTTCATACACTGGGAACAAACGTCTTGGAGGCGCCCTCATGAAAAAAAGATTTTTTGCGCTCTTTCTCCTTTTTTCCCTCTTCATTGCAGGCTGTCAGACCGGGCAGGAAGCAAACGCTGACTTTAATACCTTTTGCATGGAAACATTTCGCTCCTATGCCGCAAGTGACTCCTTAACACTCAATTACACGCTGATGTCCCCGAAAAAATACGGAATTACGGATTTGCCTGATGGGTTTTCTTCATTTTCCCTTCACGATTTGAAGCAGATGCAGACTTCGACGGAAAATACACTTGCAAGACTTCGTAGCTTTGCCTCGAAAAATTTATCCCGCGAGGACAGACTTCTCTATGATACACTTGATGCCTCGCTTACGCTGTCACAGGAGGACATCCGCATGCTTGCTCATTCGTATTCGTTCGACCCTTCGAGTGGGATTCAGGCACAGCTTCCGGTTCTTCTCTGTGAATTTATTCTTACAGACAAACAGGATTATGACCAGTATTTTTCTTTACTCAGGTCCATTCCTGCCTACTTTAACTCTCTGACTGCTCTGGAAAAAATCAAGCAAAAAAAAGGCACACTGCCAGCAGCCACAACCATCCGCCATACAATAAGCCAGTGTCAGGAATTTATCAATTCATCGGGAACAGATGCCATCGAGAAAAGTTTTGAAAAATCCATAAATTCCGCCTCTTTTTTCTCTGCTTCCGAAAAGAAAGAGCGGTTAGAAAAACATAGGAAACTTCTCTCACACTCGCTTTTTCCCTCCTATAAAAATCTAATTGCCGAATTGGGTAAACTCTTGCCCTTTGCTCCAAACGATGGTGCCCTCGCCGCATACACAGGCGGCCGTGCTTATTACGAATATCTGGTAAAAGAAAAAACCGGCACAATATCTTCACCGGATTCCTTATTTCAATTGCTGACAAAAAAACTAAGCGAATCCGAACAAAAACTTGCCACCCTTGCCGCCACGTCACCTTCGTCCTTTTTGACCTGCGAAAAGCACACTTCAAAATATGAAGAGCCAAAATCGATTCTTACTCATTTAAAGAGAAATATCCGCACGGATTTTCCTGCACTGAAAAAACAGACCTGTCACATACGCGCCGTTGATTCCTCGTTAGAAAACTTTTTAAGTCCCGCCTTTTACCTCACCCCGCCCATCGATGAGCCCGCCGCCAATGTGATTTACATCAATCATGCGGCAAAGTACCGCCACCAGAATTTGCATGCTACCTTAGCACACGAGGGCTATCCGGGGCACTTATTTCAAAACTGTTATTTTCGCGAAAAAAATAAGCATCCCCTGCGTTATGTCCTTAATTTTCCGGCATACACAGAAGGCTACGCCACCTATGCAGAAATCTATTCTTACCAATTTTTAGATGCCACGAAAGAAGAAATCGATATTTTGCAGAACAATGCCATTTCCACCCACTGCCTGTATGCGCTCTGCGACATTGGCATTCACGCAAAACACTGGAGTCAGAAAAAACTTTCCGATTTTCTTGCGAATCATGGGATTGTAACAGCAGATAATGCCAGAGCCATTTATGAAACGATTATTGACTCACCCGGCAGTTACCTGCCTTACACGATTGGTTACCTGGAAATCTGCCGGATTCGCGACACGTTTCAAAAAGCAGCCGGAAAATATTACAGTCCGCTTCTCTTCCACACATTTCTATTGGATATCGGACCAACGTCCTTCCCTGTTTTAGAGAGGCAGATTAACGGCTGGCTCAAAGAAAAAACTTGAAACTCCCGATGTTCAATGATATATTGATATTAGATTTATTTTATAGGTCTCACCTACCTAATCAATTAAAAATTGGAGGAAATATTTATATGGGAAACTTTTGTACACAATGTGGTCGTCCGCTTCAGGAAGGCGAAGTTTGTAACTGCACTGCACAGGCAGCGCCGAATCCGGCTCCTGCTGCTCCAACACCAACGCCCGTTGCTCCGAATCCGGTAACACCGCCACAGGCTGCACCAACACCGGCTCCGGCTCCTACACCAGCACCGGTACAGGCTGCACCAAGTCAGAGTTCACGTGAAATTAAACAGGGCTTTGAAAATTTGGTTACAGCGTTGAAAACTGTTTGGAAAAATCCGGCAGAAGCCGCTTCTGCTCTTGCAAAAAAAGAGAGCTGGCTTGCCGCATTGATTTTAATTGCCGCACAGGCACTTTTCAGCGGATTATTTGCTTTGACAAACTACGGTGTAGGACTTAAACATAATTCCGCAATAAGCCTTGTGATTTCCTTTTTCTTTACCTTCTTCTTCTCGATTGCTCTCTCCGCAGCAGCAATGGGAATGTATCTTGGTATCGGAAAAGCAGTGAAAGCTAACGTTACTTTTAAATCCGCACTGGCAACAGCATCCATTCGCTGTTTCGTATGCCTGCCACTGACTTTTATCGGTCTTTTACTTGGCATGGCAAGCGTACAGATTGGTATGTTTTTCTTCTTCCTCGGTGAAATCATTGCTGCTTTCTTAAGCATCCTTGCCGTAGAGAAGAATTTTGAAGTGAACGCAAACCGTGCTTTCCTGATTGTCGGCAGCACATATGTTGTATTATATATTTTGTTTGTCATATTCGCAGCACTTTTCAATGCTGTAATGCCAACAGAAGTATTTACGTTTGTTGAAGGCTCTTCCTACAGTCGATGGAGTGATTGGTTTAATTAAATGCCGGCGTGAAAAAGTTTAAAAAATAAGTGAGGATTTTGATATGTTTAGGCAAGGTATAAAAGGCAGATATCTACATAAACATGCCACTTTTCTGTGGCTTAGCCTTTGCCTTGCCATTTTTTTATCGTCTCTGCCTCAAAAGGCACTTTTTGACAGAAATATTTTCTCATGCAGCCACGAATTAGACCAGTCATTGCAGCCGGTGCAGACACAGATTGGCACAAATGATTCCATCCCATTTTCCGGATGGGTTCTTTCTGCCGGCAAAGAGGGACAACCATTATCCTTTCTTTCCAGAATTCGTGTATCAAACCGGATTCCTTTCCGGCTGCCGATTCCGGAACTTTGGTTTTCCGTTTTAGGTCTTTGTTTCGCCCTTTGGCAGTTCGTTTTTCTGCAAAGACTCAGGCGGCAGAGAAAAGACCATCATCTAAGAAATTTTTTGATACGATACATACATAATCAAAACGGAGAAACCTACCGTCAGGTCCTTTTCTGATTTCATAGAAGTCGGGAAAGGAGGACGTAACCATGATATTTGCAATTAAAACAATTATTTGCATTGCTGTTATCGGTCCAATCACAGCATGGGCTTATCATATTGAACATCGATAATAGCAAACAGGTTTCTCAAACTCAAATTTTATCAAGTGGCTTATGCCAAAAAAAAGACTGCCTGTTCTGCGATATAACAATCGTCAGAGCAGACAGCCTTTTTTATTTCATTCGTTCTATTCTGTCACTAAGAAGGAACTCCATCAGCTTTGAATTTTTTTCATTTCCGGATTTTGCACCTTGTGCAGTAAACACCATTTCTGCCCGGTCATTTTCCTGATACGGATTCCATTTTGGAAGAACCTTTCCGTCATCATCTGTTCCATTTGGATCACCGTATTTGATAAAATTCGCCCAATAATTACACATTTGTCTGGCTAAATCATAATGCCTGCCAACAAATGGCCGCCAGCATTTGGCAAGTGTTTCAAAGAAAAACCACAAATCAACGGAATGAAATGTTCCCGGATGATCCTCTCCCGGTATATCCGGCGCAAAACGATAATAATAACAGTTTGCAGGCTTCACACTTTTTTCATTTAGAAGAAATGCGGCCTTTGTCATAAGTTCCATACCGCTAACGGGCGCATAACCATCTTTCGTTTGCTCATGCACTTGTGGTATTGCAAGAAACTCTTCCGCTTTTTTGCAAAACCAAGCACTTGCCTTCTTCTCAAGTTCATCTTCATTCTGCGCATCAATCACAAATGGAAACTCATCTTCCGTATTTCCGGCAAGAACAGGCACACCAGCATATTTCCCTTGCGCAAACAAACGAATCGGATCGCCGATACAAATATTATTATCCCTTGACGTTACCATAATTTCATTTTCATACATAAATTTATCATAACAATCACGAATATATTTTGCATCCAGCTGCCTGGCCTCTGCCAGAGTCTTCACACCAAGATAATCGAAAAATTTCTCACCAAGTTTCTCTGCCTCATCTAACGATGGCGGAATTCCCATTCCCTCTTCAGCATACGGGCTTCGAATCATACCGCTCATAATCACTGCACGCTGAAACAAACCAAAGTTATCCGGACAGGTCATCTGAGTCAGTACGCTCCCTGCCCCCGCCGACTGTCCGGCAATGGTAATCTGTTCCGGGTCGCCGCCAAATGACGCAATATTTCGTACAACCCAGCGAAGCCCTGCCTGCTGGTCAAGATTTCCAAAGTTTGTCGGTGCTTCCGGTGCCTCTTTGGTCAAATCTTTATGAGCAAGAAATCCAAAACAGTTGATACGGTAATTTACTGTCACAACAACGACACCTCTTTTAGCAAGCCGCTCTCCATCAAATTCCATTTCGGATGGATAACCCCACTGCAGCCCGCCGCCAAAATACCATACTAAAACCGGCTGTTTTTCATCTACAGTCTTTGCACTTGTCCACACATTCAGGTACAAACAGTCTTCGTCCATAGGAATCTCCGGATCTACATGCCACTCTTTGCAATACACGTCTGTTCCAAGTCCCGGTATGCTCTGCATGGAAATCGGTGCAAATCGAGATGCATCTCTGACTCCCTCCCAGTCAGCTGCCGGCTGCGGTGCACGCCAGCGATTTTCTCCAATTGGTGGTGCTGCAAATGGGATTCCCTTAAATACAGTAATTCTAGGATCCGCTGCTTCAATTCCGCGCACCCATCCGTTTTCAGTCTTTGCCTCTCGTATCATCAAAAAAACCTCCTTTTTTCTTTCCCCAAAACAAACTCTTAGAAATTTTATGAATACACAATTGGTCTGTGCTGAAAAAGAAGCACTCTCATAATCGAAAGTGCTTCTTTAATCCATACGGTGTTTTTGAATAATCTCCTCGTATCTGCGGTTAGAGGCTTCCATCTCCATCTCAAATTCTAATTCTTCAATCTCAGCGTCCTCCTGATCGAGTTCCTCTAACAGTCCAAGGAGATCATCATCCGTCAAAAACTGTTCCATGATTCCCCTCCTTTTATTGATATATTTATTGTAGCATAAAAGAGGGGGGTTCACAAGGGGGGATGGTACTTTTTTTGGTTTCCGTAATCTAGGAGAAGGGCTTTGCGCCCACTCGTCACAAAGCCCTTCTCCTAGATTACGGAAACCGAAGAAACTGCCATTAATCTTTTTTGTTCTAGGTGTGTTTATTGGTTCTGTGACAACTCTTTTTGCTTGTTTTGCCTCATAGAGTTGCATTTTTGCCTTATAATTAAGCCTAATCAAGGAAAATCGCAGGTTATATGCAACCCTTTCTGCTAATTTTTTCTTTTTGGTTGTTTTTTTTCGCTTCATTTTAAAACGGATGCAACTCTTTTTGCTTTTTATAAAGATTTAGGTTGCATAAGTTTCGATGGACCCTCTATTCTGCGAGGATTAATTGCCTCCAACCCTGCCTTCCCCATATGATGCGTTATCTTTTTATTCTTAGTGGCTGTGTAGAGAGCTGGTTTCACCTGACTGCATACAAATGCGCGGGTATCTGATATGGCGTATTGTGCCTATCGATACCCCTGCGCAATTTGTCGAGCGCAAGCGGTGCAGGAAGGTAAAACCAGCTCTCTACACAGCCGCTAAAAATAAAAAATAACACCCCTTGAAAATCCCCCCCACATAAGCTATGATAGTACCATGCGAAACCAATTTCTGCTAAAACAGAAACGAAAGGAGTTTATCGAATGAACGAAGAAAACATTGTTTTTAATTCAGAGGATGTAGAAAACAACAAAGTTATGGGGATTTTAGCTTATTTCGGAATTCTTTTCCTGATTCCGCTACTTGCAGCAAAAGATTCACAATACGCAAGATTCCATACAAATCAGGGAATTGTGCTTTTTATTTTCAGTGTAGCACTTAACATAATTGGAAATGGTATTTCCTTTGTAATCTCTGTTACAAGCTTCGGAATCTTATCCTTTGTGGGAACACTTATAACCGGACTGATTGGATTGGTTTGTTTAGCATTTGCTATTGTCGGCATTGTAAATGCCTGCTCCGGCGAGCCAAAGAAACTTCCGATTATCGGAAGCATCACTCTTTACAAATAATAAACAGTTATTATAGCAGACCAAAGGCGGTTATCTTACAAGATACCGCCTTTTTAAGAAAGGATGACAGATTATGTCAATGAACACAACACCAAAGGGAGAACGAATCCACATTGCTTTATTTGGACGGCGAAATGCCGGAAAATCAAGTCTCATTAACGCCATAACCGGACAGGACTTAGCCATTGTATCCGATGTACTGGGAACCACAACTGACCCGGTTTACAAGGCAATGGAAATTTTACCGCTTGGTCCGGTTATGCTAATCGACACACCGGGACTTGACGATGAAGGCGTGTTGGGCGAAGAGCGCATCAAAAAGGCGCGAAGCGTTTTAAATAAAACGGACCTGGCGTTAATTGTTGCCGATGGAAACGAGGCAGCAAAAGATTTTTCTTTTGAGCACCAGATTCTTGCCCTGACGAAAAAGAAAAATATTCCTTCAATTGTTGTGTTGAACAAACAGGATTTATGGGCTGGAAATGAAGCAGCAATTCAGGCATATGGAGATTTATGTGTTAGTTCCAAAACAGGGTATCACATTCATGAATTGAAAGAACTTATGACGACAAAACTGCCGACAGATGACCAGACCGGAAAAATCGTTGGTGATTTGCTCTCCCCACTCGATTTTGTCGTTCTTGTCGTTCCGATTGACTCTGCGGCACCAAAGGGACGTCTGATTCTGCCGCAGCAGCAGGTAATTCGAGATGTGCTGGAATCCGGAGCGACCGCTATTGTATGCCGGGATACCGAACTTGCAGACACTTTGAAAAAGCTGGGCCAGCCGCCAAAACTTGTCATTACGGACTCCCAAGCATTTGCAAGTGTATCAAAAGACACGCCAAAAAACATTCCGCTTACTTCTTTCTCGATTCTTTTTTCCCGTTATAAGGGAGATTTACAGACACAGATTGAAGGAGTAAAAATGCTTGACAAATTAAAAGATGGCGACACAATTCTGATGGCAGAGGGATGTACACATCACAGACAGTGCGATGACATTGGAACGGTAAAACTGCCACGCTGGATTTCCGAGTACACCGGTAAAAAATTAAACTTTGCCACATCAAGCGGCGGTGGATTTCCGGAAAATTTGAGTCCGTACCGGCTGATTGTCCACTGTGGCGGATGCACCTTAAGCAAGCGGGAAATGGCATTTCGCATCGCTGAAGCAAAAGACCAGATTGTCCCAATTGTCAACTATGGCACGATGATTGCACAATTAAAGGGCGTACTCAAAAGAAGTATCGCCCCATTTGCTGACGAGTTATCGTAACGCCTCGCCACGGTTAATTTTATTAATTACTTTATTCCGATACATGATTTCATCACTTTCTTTAATGAAAATTTCCATGGTATCCTGCTGCGAAGGAACGCGGCAGGCATACCCATAACTGGCGTGAATATCATATTCTTTACCGCCACTCTCATTGAACGCATCCAGATAAGCAACCAATTCTTCCAGATAATGAACGCCCTCATCTTCTGCAATATCTTCGGCAATAATTTCAAATTCATCACCACCGGTGCGTGCCTGAATCACCGCATCCGGACATGCATGATGAATCGCTTCGCGCACTTTTTTCAACGCATAATCGCCTTCGATGTGGCCATAATTGTCGTTAATCTGTTTCATGCCATCCATATCGATAATCGCAAGGAAAATCTGCTTTCCCTCCTCTTTTGCCTGCTCGAACATCGGATTCCCGCGGTTCTCAAAACCGCGTCGGTTGTACATCCCGGTCAGCGCATCGCGGTCATACATTTCTTCCAGTTTTACAACAAGTTTCTACATTTTCTGATATGTCATAATGTCCTGAAGAAGATTGCCGATAATAATGTTCCAATACATATACAGCCGTCCCGTCGTTTCGGCATCTATAAATTGCAGCGCCTCATAGCCAAAACATAAATCCTGAAAATGAAGCGATGCCAAAAACCACATCTGCGGCTCTTCGCTGCTCATGCATTTAGGAATCAGTTCTCTGCGGTCAAAACGTTCTCTGGTCGGGCTGATATTTTCCCGATTACGAATAGCAATTGGCATTTCCATTTTATCAGTAAAGCCTTTGAACTCTTTTTTTTCCAGCCAGCCCTCACACAAACACATGCAGTAATCTTTAAAGCCTTCAATATTATAAATATAACGTCCGATTTTCTGTCCGACTTCATCAATCGTATGACATTCACTCATATGAATCGACATAAAATGAAACTGCATTTCACGGTTCTGGCCAATGTTTTCAGTCTCATACATACGCTGGCGGATGGTCATGACCTCCTGTCCCTCACTTGCCATACAGCCACATGATTCCCTCGGCTGCAAAACAGCGTCAAAAAACACATTCTCCACTTTTTCCGGGCAATCCTGCTTTTTATCAATAATTTGTACTGCCCGCCTGCCCATTTCAAAAAACGGAACTGTCGCCGTCGTAATACATGGGGTAAAGGAAAGTGTACTTCGCATACCATCGTATCCACTCACCGCAATATCCTGAGGAATCCTATACCCACGCCGAATAAGTTCACTGGCAACGGCTGTCGCCATATAATCATTGGCGCAGATAATTCCCTCCGGCTGCGGCTCACCCTCTGCTAAAAACCAGTCACATGCCTCTTTACCTTTATTTTTCCAAAAATCTCCATAAAAAATCTGATGCTCACCATAGGAAAGTCCATATTCATCCATTTTACGTTTAAAACAAAGAAGCCTCTCCTGTGCATCCCAGTGGTCTTTTGGTCCTGTCATAAAACACAGTTTTTTCATCCCATGTTCTTTGACAAAATGATCAATCAGCCCTTCCATACAGCTGCTATTATCCACAAGCAGATTATTTGCTCCGACCAAAAGCTCGCGGATACTGACAATCGGACAATGGCAGCGCTCTCTTATGTTCTTAATAACATGCTCTCTGCTGACGATTTCCTCCATCGTATCAAGCGCTAAAACAACACCGTCTAACTCTTCGTAAGGCGGCAGTTCCCACAATGTCTGATCTCCGATAAAATAGCGGTGGTTCTGTCCATAATTACCATAATCGGAAAACACGGCAACATTATAACCAATTTCCTTTGCCCCGGTAATAATTCCCTGACATAGGCGATTTTGAAATTCGCTCGCAGAACGCTCCAAAAACACACCAATCGTTTTTCGACTATTATGAAACATCGAATCACTCCCTCTTCGTTTATTTTTTCCACTCTTTCGCTAAAAAAAGCAGTTTCTCTTTCTCATTATCTTCCGGATGCGCTAACACATGCTCCAATAACTGTTGCAGCATTTCACCAATTGCCGGTCCCGGTGTCATCCCCATCTGTATCAGCTCGCGTCCGCCAATTGCCAAATCTTTCACACAGACTGCCTCGCCCGCCTCGCATATTTCCCGATAGCAGCGCTTCGCAGCCTCTAGGCGCATCAATTTTTCCTTCTGTTTATATTCACTCTGTGACAACAAATCCGCCTGCTGTAAAACAAACAAAAGCGGCATTAAATCCGTCCCTGCCTGATTCATCAGCCGCCGCATCGCCTGCTTTGCTTTTCTTGGCTGCGGCTCATCTGACAAAACGCAGTTTTCATGACGTCTGTCGTGATAACGAATTAAGGTCGTTACCGTTGCCACGGTCTCATTATCAAATTTTAACCGGCGGAGAATTCCTCTCGCCTTCTTAGCTCCGTACTCCGGATGTTTATAAAAATGGGCAATTCCTTCGTCATCAACCTGCTTGCAGTCCGGTTTTGCCACATCATGAAGGAGCGCGGCATAAGCTAACATTACCCGCTCTTTTGTGCGAAATCCCGCCTGCTCTCCCAAATCATTAATATGAGAAATGGCCGCCAGCGAATGATGTCCGACATCAAAACAGTGATGTGGATTTTCCTGCGTTGTAGCAAGCATTTTTTCAAGTTCCGGCAGAAAATATGCACTTAATCCCGTCTCTACGGCAAGCAGCAATTTGTCACTTCCCTTTGAAACAATAAGCTTGGTAAGTTCGGTGCGGATTCTCTCGGCACTCACATTTACCAAAGTCGGTGCTTTTTCCTTTATTGCCAAAAATGTTTTTTCTTCCAGTTCAAACTGAAGCTGTCCGGCAAACCGAATCCCTCGCAGCATTCGGAGTGCATCTTCATCAAACCGCTCATTTGCCTCACCGACACAGCGGATTACTTTTTTTTCTAAATCTTCACGCCCTCCATATAAATCTATGATTCCAACACGCGGATTATACGCCATCGCATTAATTGTAAAATCACGGCGTTTTAAATCTTCATTCAAATTGGACGTAAATAAAACTTCTTTCGGGTGACGGTGGTCTTCATATTCGCCGTCCATGCGGTAAGTTGTCACTTCATAACCGTCATCACCAATCATAACCGTCACGGTTCCATGCTGGATTCCCGTATCAATGGTACGCCGAAAAAGGGCTTTCACCTGTATCGGATTCGCAGACGTTGTAATATCCCAGTCATCCGGTACGCGCCCCAAAAGTGTGTCGCGGACACAGCCTCCCACGGCATATGCCTCGTAACCATTTTCTTCTAATGTCTCAATAATCGATTTTACCTGTTCAGGAATTTTCACGTTATCACCCAAACATATTATACTGCTTTTTCCTTTGACAAACAAGCATATTTTCGCTACAATGTAGAGCAAAGGAAAGGAGGGAAGGATAATGAATTACACCTATTATACAAAAGGTACTTGTTCCAAACAGATTGATTTGGAAATTAATGGTGACGTTATCACAAATGTAAAGTTTTATGGTGGCTGTGATGGAAATTTGAAAGCCATTCCTGCACTGGTTGATGGATTAACCGTAGATGAAATTTCAAACAAATTATCCGGCATCCAATGTGGATTTAAAGGCACTTCCTGCGGCGACCAGCTGGCTCATGCAGTCAGAGAAGCCTATGAGGCTGAAAAAGCAGCCAATGCCTAGTAAGAAATTGGTCTGCTTTGACTGAGTGTTCGAAACCATCCACTCATTAAACAAAACTAAGGAGAGAAAAAAATGAAAAGCAAAAAATTAGTATTTATCTGTCAGGCAGCCGTTATCGCTGCCCTCTATGTCGTGTTGACTTATGTATTCAGCGCCTTTGCAAGCGGCGTTATTCAAGTTCGTGTTTCCGAAGCATTAACCATACTGCCAGCCTTTACACCGGCAGCAATTCCGGGACTTGTCATCGGATGTCTATTGAGCAATACCCTGACCGGGTGTGTTCTTCTCGATATTATTTTCGGAAGCGTTGCTACCTTAATCGGTGCCCTCGGCTCGTATGCACTTCGCCGCCATACATGGCTGGTGCCAATTCCGCCAATTGTTTCCAATATGATTATCGTGCCATTTGTCCTTCGTTACGCCTATGGTGCCACAGATGCATTTCCTTTTATGATAGCAACCGTTGGCGCAGGAGAAATTATTTCCTGTTATTTACTTGGTATGCTTTTATATGGAGCACTAAAAAAAATGAACCATTCACTGTTCTAAAAACATTTTCGGGCATTGATTTTTACGCTTTATAAGGGTATAATCGTAATATTAGGATAAAAATTTCGTGCTTACACGATAATATTCAGTTATTTGAGGATAGAGACACTTATGAAGCGAATACTTTTGATTTTCGCAGTATTCTTTGTCACCGTGGCAGGAATTTATTACTGGAGACAGACGCACATACAAACAACGTCCGATTCCATTTCCACGCCCCGTGTGACAACACCATCTGCGACAAAACCGGAACCGACTGAGCCACCTTTACTTCCCTCAAACCTTGAGAGCATTACAACAAACAATGTTACGGTTCCCTTAGATGTAGTACCCGGCAGTTACACGGCACTTGTAAGCCGCGACTATCTGCTGCCATCGACCTATGTACCAAAAGATTTGGTCGAGATTTCCGTTCGATTCAGTTCGAACTCACACGACGACAAACGAAAAATGCGGCGTGTTGCATCCAAAGCACTGTCAAAAATGTTTCGTGCCGCCGAGAAAATGGGCATTATTTTATATGGTGTTTCGGGCTACCGTTCGTATGAACGCCAGAAATCCATTTACTCAAGAAACGTTGCACTGCATGGAAAAAAAGCGACGGATTCTTTATCCGCAAAACCCGGCAGCAGCGAACATCAGACAGGTCTTACAATTGATGTTTCCGCCAATTCGGTAGACTGCTTATTGACCGAGCGTTTTGGCTCTACCAAAGAGGGCAGATGGCTCGCCAAAAATGCTCACAAATACGGCTATATTATCCGCTATCCGAAAGGAAAAACAAAACTTACCGGCTATTCTTACGAACCATGGCACATTCGCTATGTCGGCGTCAGCTATGCCAGTTACTTAAAAAAGAATAAGCTGACACTTGAGGAATTATATGGTGTCAACCAAAAAGCGGATGAAAACACACCGAAAGTCGATGTGGAGAATCCCGATGAATATGAAACCTCACCGTCGTCTCCAGCACCAAATCAATAGAAAAGGGGTACTTGTATGAGAACCATTATTATTTTAATTTTATATGTTATTATTACGATTTTAAGCCTTCCAATGTACCTGATTGAAGCAATTGTGCGGCTTATCAGCCCACGTGCGGCAGCCCACATCGCACAAGTCATTGTTAAGGGAGCGTTTAATCTTGTAATGTTTGTTTCGGGCTGCAAAAAGACCATTATTGGCGTAGAAAATATTCCGAAAGACACACCGGTAATGTATGCCGCCAACCACCGCAGCTTTTATGACATCATTTTAGCTTACGCAACGGTTCCGAATCAGACCGCTTTTATTTCGAAAATGGAAATTAAGAAAATGCCTTGTGTCGCACAGTGGATGTATTTTTTAAATTGTCTGTTTATGGACCGTGGTGATGTAAAACAGAATCTGCAGATTATTTTATCTGCCATCACACTCGTAAAAAACGGCTATTCCATTTACATTGCACCAGAGGGAACCCGAAATGCAACCGATACACTGCTTGAATTTAAAGAAGGCAGTATGAAGATTGCCACCAAGGGAAAATGTCCGATTATCCCGGTCTGCTTATGCAACACCGAAAATATTTTTGAAAATAATCTGCCTTGGATTAAAAAGGGAAAAATCCTGATCGAATACGGAAAACCAATTTATCCGGAAGAGCTGGATAAGGAAACAAAAAAACACCTCGGCGTTTACGTACGTGGAATTATTGAGGAAATGTATGAGGAAAATCGAAAAAAAATCAGCTAAACCTTTCTTTTTTTCCCATTCCATGATAGAATAGTTCCAGTTTGAAATTTTTATGAAGTGGAGGAATCGCAAACCATGCATATTTTTTTAACTATTTTAGCAATTGTTGCCATTGTATTAGTTGTCGTCATGGTCGTTCTTTACTTCTTAGGCAAAAAAATGCAGAAGAAGCAGGACGAATCGCAGGCACAGATGCAGGCCGCATCCCAGACAGCAACCATTCTTGTCATTGACAAAAAGCGGATGAAATTAAAAGATTCCGGTCTTCCAAAGATGGTTTTGGAAAACACACCGAAATATCTCCGTGGCTCAAAAGTACCGATTGTCAAAGCTAAAATCGGACCAAAAGTAATGTCTTTGATGTGCGACGAAAAAATCTTCCCGGTTCTCCCGGTAAAGAAAGAATTAAAAGTTGTCATCAGCGGAATTTACATTATGGGCGTCAAAGGACGTAACGTGCTTGACAATCCGGAAGAAAAACTCGGATTTTGGCAAAGAAGTAAATTGAAAGCATTGAAAAAGGCAGGAAGATAAATATCGCAGAAAGATAGAAATTGCAGAAACATAGAAAAAGTAGCAAGCGGGATATTTGCTAACGCAAATATAGCTTGCTACTTTTTCTATGTTTCTGCTTGCGGATAAGGGAAAGGGAAGCTTGCAACAGGGGGAAGTTGTTTTTTGTCAACTCCCTTTTCAAGAACCCTCCCTTCCCCATTCTTTAATCCAACAAGGTAGTAGTAGCAGTTATGTTGAAAGTTTATTAGATGAATGTGTAGAAGATGTCGGAAAAGAAAAAGATTTATATGCAAAACTAGCTCGTATTAAGTCCAAGAACAAAAATATATTAGAGTTAAAAAAAATAATTTCTAGTACACATGAAACGGTTACTAATATGTATAAAATGGAAGAAAGTTATGGGTATAATTACAAAGAATATGATGAAAAAATGGATAACTATTTAGAAGATATAACGGATGCTCAAACAAAAATAGATTCAAAAAAAGAGGAGCGGTAAATTTTTATGGAGGTCATACTTTATAAGTATGACCTCCATTTATTATTTTTCTATCTCCCAGTGACCGCTGTAACCACTTCCAATATATGACACATTTGGCATTTGTTTTATTCTTCTTTTTACTGTTCTTACGCTGATACCAAGCTTTATGGCAATATCGGATGTAGAAATTTTTTCGTTTTCTTTTATCATATCAAAAATTTGGGTCTGTATATTTTCTTGAGTGCCACCTTGAGTGCCACCTTGAGTGCCACCTTGAGTGCCGTCTTGAGTGCCGTCTTCAACTCCATTAGTCTCTGCCAAATAATTAGCGACATAATTCAAATTATACAAAGTCAATGTAAAATCATCATAATCTGCTTCAAAGACTGGCATCTTCGTCTCATCAAATTCTACCTGTTCCTCGTAGTCTGCCAAAATTTTCTTAAAACCACTGCCTCTACGTTCCATGTATTTTAAACGACTGAAAATATCAGCTAAAATTGGATTCCTTCGTTTTGAAGGAATCTTCAACATATCTTTTCCTTTTAAAGATATACCACTTACCATTCCTCCCGGTGAATATATTTCTATTCTATCATCGAACATATCTATATGAACTTCACTTCCTATATCCGTATAACTTCGATGAATCAGAGCATTTACTAAACCTTCAAGCACTGCTCGCTCCGGATAATCAGGCATATCTATTCTGCCATCATCCACCTTCCGCCATGCCTTCTTTGAATTATTTCTAATGAATTCCGTTCCGGACTGCAATAAAGTTACAAGGCTTCCTGAATATTCCTTATCATCAAGTGCATCCACTATTCCTGATGCCTTAGTTAATCCATTCCATCTTGTGCAAAACAATCTAGAGTGACGCACTGGAGATTCATCTGCCAAAAGTGCACCTGCATTGGTAAGATTTCCATTTTCATCAACCAAACCAAAAGATTCATAATCTGTATCATCAAATGTATTTCCTGTTCTCTTCTTATATACCGATTTTAATTTTGTAAAAGACATATCACTAAAATCATATCTTGATTTCAGACTATCATAGCTTTCTCCACTTCCACGAAGTACTAACTCTCTTAACTGGGACGGTGTAGCTGGAACACTTTCATTTCCTATACGCATAAATGCAACAAGCTGCCCATCTCCATCATAATAATATGGCGTCTGCTGTCCTTTCATTACTTCTACAATAATAAACGTCTTTGCTCCATCTTTTTGAAAAGAAAGTTTAACATCTGGTATAGGATTTAAATGTATTTTAATTGCCTCACTAATTTTTTCTGCATCTTCTTCTGCATTAGCAAGCCCCACCAACTCATCATCTGCTACACCGAATACCAGCTTGCCACCAAAACAATTTGCAAATGCACTGATACTTTTACACCAGCTTTTAGGTCTTTTTGTCTCTAGCGCAAGCTTCTTGTCATAATACGTGGTTTCACCAATTAACTGCTTTATATCCATTAAAAACCACCTCCTCTATAAACCAATACTTTCCCATTATGTCCGTTTTGTATGAATCCATTCTTCAAGTTTCATTTTCTGCCACTGACAGCAATACCTGCATCGCATCTTTATATAATTTACCCAATGCCAGTCCGTCTTTAATGTTTTATCATGCACATAACATACATCATATTTCGCACATTGTCAACTCCCTTTTCAAATACCCTCCCTTCCCCCTTCTCTAATAAAAAAAGAAACCGGGTTCAAAGCTATATATTTGCTTCGCAAATATCCCGCTTTGAACCCGGGTCTTTTTTTATTACCTCTCAAAATCCAAAATCGAAAGTGGCTCACTAAGATTCTCATTTTGTTCTGCCAAATCAATCGTTTCACCATCGGACAACCGGCGCACAACCGGGTAGAGCGTATGGTACTGGCGATTCTCTACCACGACCGCAACGTTACCATCCGACAATATCACGTTACGTCCTTTTGGATAAACCGGTATGTAAGTAATGAATGCCTTTACATATTCCGGCTGGAACATTTTTCCTGCATTGTTCATCAAAAACTCAATGGCTTCTTTTGGCGACTGCGCTTTTTTATAAGGACGCTCACTTGTAATCGCATCATAAACATCCGCAATGTGAATAATTTTTGCAAACATATAAATTTGGTCGCCGCGCAGTCCCAGTGGATAACCGGAACCGTTTACATTTTCATGGTGCATATAAACACCCATTTTCGTCTTGGAACTGATGTTAATGTTCTCTTTGAGTCTTTCATAGCCAAGCTCTGAGTGCGTTTTCATTGTCTTATACTCTTCCTCAGAAAGCGGACCTGCCTTTTCCAATAAATCAAGCGGCAAATTAAGTTTTCCGATATCATGCAAAAGCCCTGCTGCCGAAAGTTCCTTCAGAATCGACTTTTTTAATCCGATACCGATACCTGTGAGCACCGACAAAACTGCTACATTTACCGAATGTTTGTAAGTATAATCTGAGTTTGTCCGCATACTGATTAAGTTGACATTAATATCACCATTTAAACTTAACTCTTCTGTGATGTCACTTGCCACCTTAAGTGCGGCATCAATATCAAGTTTTGTCAACGCCTTAGTCGCCTTTACACCCAATTCATCACTAATCAAATCTTCTACTGTAATATCTGATGATAACTCATCTTCAATATACAACCCCGCCAAGCCTATATCACGCATTCTTGAAATTAACCGTTCGGTCAATTTAACCCGGTAATTCACTAAAATACTGCCCTGTTCATTGTAAATGGATTTCCCAACAATCATTCCGGGCTGTGCACTGTCAATACTGATATATCTCATACGTCAATCTCTCCATCAAAAACCGTCGTTGCCGGTCCTTTCATCTGTACTTCGCCATTGGCTAAATACGTGTCATATAGTTTACCCCCGCGAATCTGTACCTCAACTTCTTCTCCCCGTTTGCAAAAGCCGTTCAAAACAGCCGCTACAACCGATGCACATGTGCCCGTTCCGCAGGAAATCGTCTCCCCGGAACCGCGTTCCCACACCCGCATCTTTATCGTGTGGTCATCGATTACCTCAACAAACTCTGTGTTAATCCGGTCCGGAAATAACTCGTGGTTTTCAAAAGATGGTCCAATTTTTTCCAAATCTAAATCATCAATTCCCTCTGTAAAAATCACACAGTGTGGATTTCCCATTGAAACACAAGTGGCTTCATACTCTTTTCCGTCAACCACAAGTTTTCTAGCAACAAATGTATCGCCATCTGCTGATACCGGAATCTTTGCAGGTTCCAATACCGCCTGTCCCATATTTACCGTTATGTAAGTAACCAATCCGTTTTCCACGGTAAGTTTTAATGCTTTTATGCCGCTCTTTGTTTCAATCGTAATCTCATCTGAATGAACTATTCCATGCTCATACGCATACTTTGCGACACAGCGAATCCCGTTTCCACACATCGCACCTTCCGAGCCGTCTGCATTATACATAATCATACGACAGTCCGCAGTTTTAGACGGTGCAATCAGAATCAAGCCATCGGAGCCAATTCCAAAATGTCTGTCGCTCACAAAAACCGCCAGTTTGGATGCATCGTCTACCTGTTCTGTAAATAAATTTACATAAACATAATCATTGCCGGTTCCGTGCATTTTCGTAAAATGTAATTTACTCACACAACTCCTCCTTTATTCTTCAATGAAAATATCTACATTGCAGTTAGACAAAAATGTCTGGTTCAGTTCCAAATCATAATCTAACTTCAAATGAAATCCCCGCTCGGTGAGTATCTTCTGGAGCGATTTCGTGCTAAGCGCAATCTCCAGCTCCCCGACCGGCGTCGAATAATATGAATACGTCGTCTCATTTGGCACAAACACCATATGGCTTTCCGCCGGACCATGCTTGATAATCTCTAACTGGCCGTCTTTGTATTTCACCAGATTTTTCACAACGGAGACAAGTCCATTTTCTTCCTCTTCCACAACTTCCTCATAGGTAATCCATGCAAATCCATCTCTCTCACACATCTGCCCAACAGAAATCACTTCCACATCATCGCGGTCGCCGTCTTCGCCGTGCATATGCATGCCGCAGATTCTAAGTTTAACCTCTTTTGTCATGTTCTGACTCCTTATCTTTCAAATGCAAGTGCAATAATCTGATCTAACAATTCTTCTTTCTCAAACCCTGCTGCCTTCCAAAGCATCGGATACATACTGATGTTGGTAAATCCCGGAAGTGTATTAATTTCATTGAAAATCACTTCGTTCGTTCCCTGCTCCACAAAGAAGTCAACACGCGATAATCCAAAACCGCCCACGGCGCGAAATACCGCTACTGCATTTGTCCGGATTTTCTCCTTCACTTCATCCGGCAAATCCGGGTCAATTACCGTCTTCGATTCCGCATTGTTATACTTGGCATCAAAATCATAAAACTCTGCTGCCGCCAAAATCTCACCAACCGGCGAAGCTTTTGGATTTTGTCCGCCTAAAACTGCACACTCCACTTCTCGTCCGATAATCGTTTCCTCAATCAATACACGATGGTCATGTTTTTTCGCAAGTGCCAGCGCTTTTTCTAACTCTTCTCTGTTATGTGCCTTGCTGACACCCTGTGAAGAACCGGCATTGGATGGCTTTACAAAAACCGGATATCCAAGTTTCTCTTCTACCTTTGCAATTGTCTCTTCTTTTTCACTCAAATCTCTTGCAGTATCTGCCACATAAGCTGCCTGACGGACACCGATGCGGTCAGCAAAAATCTTTGTTGAAATCTTATCCATACTTGCAGCGGATGCTAAAACATCACATCCCACATACGGAATTCCCGCCAGTTCAAAAAGACCCTGAATCGTTCCATCTTCTCCAAACTTACCATGCAGAACCGGAAAAGCCACATCAATCGGAATCACTTCCACATCATTTCCCGTTACTTTCCAGATTCCTTTCTTTCCATGATCCGGTGAAATCACTGCTGTCACCGTACCCTCTACCCATGAACCATCTCGAATCGAATCAGTATCTTCCACAAAAAGCCATTTGCCCTCTTTCGTAATACCAATTCGGTAAATATCATATTTATCTTCCCGCAGTCCGTCAATTACATTTGCTGCGGAAACACAGGACACATCATGCTCCGATGACTGTCCACCAAAAATCACTGCTACCCTGTTTTTCATAGGAACCCCTTTCCGAGTATTTCACCCTGCCGGTAACTTTTTCATATACCTAATAAAAGTATATGACACCTCCTATACTTTATCACGGAACCCCTTTTTTTTCAAGAAAAAAGAATATTCCTAATCCATTCTATGAACAAAGAAGAAGTTTCGATACCATTTTCCCCATCAAGCAGTGAATTGTACTCCTCTTCCGTCAAACATTTCTTTAATTTTTCCTTGGATTCTCCCGGCACAATCTGGTATGTGGAGTCCACAAAACACAGCGTCGGATACATCACACACCACCAGTTTTTTCCCGCACTTTTTCCCAAATTTACTTTCAGTGCCTCATACTCGCCCGCCGGAAAAATCATATCGCCATATGTTTTCACCGGAAAGTAGCAGGACGAGAGCGTGGCATCCGCATCATAAGAATAGCCCTTTTGCTGCATTTTCTCCTTCGCAACCGCTTCAATCTCCGGAAGCCTTTTCTGAATTTGTATACGCGCCTCATCCACACTTTCTGCATCCTGCATCACACCGCGCAGATATGTAACAATCGCCTCTTTTACTTCCATTTTCAATGCCTGGTCTTTTTTGCTGTCGCTGTTGGCAACCACGTGAAGCCGCAGAATTTCCTTCGCAATATCTTTCTGCATTCGGTTTTGTCTCATCTGTCTTGCATAAAAAAACATGAGAACAAACGTCACCACAAACAATCCCGCAATCGCAATCCACTTTTTCTTTCCTGTCATTTTTATTTCCTCCTGATTTCATATTGTCTAATCATAGCATTGACGAATCTTTTCTATTTATACACTTTGCAGGAAAATGAATTTATGGTACACTCTTTACAAAAGCAGAAGGGAGAAATGAAATGGATTCGATTTGGATTAATGCACCGGCAAAAATTAATATTGGGCTGGATGTCATTAGACGCCGCGAAGATGGCTACCACGAAGTAAAAATGATTATGCAGAGCATCCGCCTGTTTGACCGGCTGACACTCACAAAGACGAAAGAGCCGGGGATTAAATTGACAACAAACCTTTCCTATCTTCCGGTAAATGAAGATAATCTTGTCTATCAAAGCGCCAAACGTCTGATGGATGAATTCCATTTGGAGGGCGGACTTGATATCAAACTTGACAAGCGGATTCCGGTTGCCGCCGGTATGGCAGGGGGAAGTACCGATGCCGCATCGTGTATGCTTGCCATCAATGACTTATATGGACTGGGACTTAGCAAACGACACCTGATGAAGCGTGGTGTGAAATTGGGCGCAGATATTCCTTACTGCATTTTAAAAGGAACCGCTCTTTCCGAAGGAATCGGTGAAAAACTATCAACCATTCCGGCGATGCCTTCCTGCTATATTCTAATTGCCAAACCAAACATCCACGTTTCCACAAAATGGGTGTATACCAATCTTGTACTCGATGAGCACACAAATCATCCGGATATTGATGGCATGTTAGCTTCGATGAAAAAGCGCGACCTTCTTTCACTGAGTAACCAGATTGGAAATGTTTTGGAGTCCGTAACGATTCCCGCCTATCCACAGATTGCCGCCATCAAAGAATGTATGCTGCAAAATGGTGCACTCGGTTCTTTAATGAGCGGAAGCGGACCAACGGTATTCGGTATTTTTGATGATAAAGACAAAGCAATGGCTGCCAAGGAGAAATGCCGTGAACTCCCTTACCGATGTTTTGTCTTTGTGACGGATTTGTACCGGTAATTTTTAGAATACACTAAACTATTCTCTGTAATCTGCCGATATGTAAAGTAGAGAACATAGAATGCAGCGTGCCACAGGCACAGAAAGGATGGAACCTTATGAGTGTAAATGGAATTACAAGTGCAAACAGTTCTTATACGACGCCACAGACAACAGCAAAAACAAAAGTTTCCCAGACAACAAACACTGCGGATGCAAAAGACATTGGTGTTGTATATGAAACTTCAAGCAAAACAGATGACAAATCAAACAAGATAAAAGATTATTCTTCTGTTGTTGCCACCATGAAAAAAGAATTGTCAACGAAAAATGAACAACTTCAGAATCTGGTAACAAAACTTCTTGGCAAACAGGCAGGAAAGTATACCAAACTTGCTGATTTGTTCAAAGACATCCAGGCAGACCCTGCTACCATTGAACAGGCACAGAAAGACATTGCTGATGATGGTTACTGGGGTGTTGAACAGACGAGTGATCGTCTCGTTTCCATGGCTCAGGCATTGAGCGGTGGAGATACATCCAAGGCAGATACTTTGATTGCCGCCATCAAAAAGGGATTTGATGAAGCAACCAAAGCATGGGGTGATAAACTCCCTGACATTTGTCAGAAGACAATTGATGCTGCCGTTAAAAAAATGGAAGCATGGCGCGATGGCACAACTTCCGAAACAGATGCATAAAAACCCGATATCTTTGATATCTTATGATAAGAAGCACTCACCAATTCGTCCGCCGGATGCAGAGCATACCGGACAATACGAGCTGATGGGTGCTTCTTTCTTTTAAGATACTTCTTTTAGAATTAAAATCATATCGCCTGTTTGTACCTGTTCGGTTTCTTTTTGGTTGACTTCCATAATTGCCTCGACGGTTGTAAAAAACTTTTTCGCAATATCCCAGAGAGTTTCTTTTTCCTGTACCACGTAGCCGACCATACCGGGCGCACTGCGGAAGGCATCCCAGTCCACTTCCTCACTTTCATATCCGGAAACAATTGGTTCTTCCATCCGGTCAAATACAAGTAAATCCAGCGCGGCAACTGCCTTAATTTCAATCTCTTTTTCTCCGGTGAGAGAAGCACTTACCTGCTCTAACATACCATGGAGATTGATATGGCTATTGTTCGTAAGACCGTTTGCCTCTAACAGCTGCTCAAACGGAATCGTGCCCTTTGCCGTCGCGAGCGGAACCCTTTCATCCCCGGTCTGGTATAACACACTTACCAAAAGTGCCCCTCTTACCAATAACCCTTCTTCTTTCTGTTCTTTATGGTCAATAAACAGAGAACCGCTTACATTCCATATTTGCAGCGGCGCAAATTCACCCGCCGTTACCATACCGGTAAATCGGCATTTGCTTTTATTATGAATTTTCAGGTTTTCAAAATAGGATGGCTCATAAACCGGTTTGCACTTTTCTTTTAGTGAATAAAAATCCGTGAGAAGGTCAATTTTTTCCTGACCGTACACTTTCATATCAAACGCAAATACAACTTCGACTTCCAGCACACGGAATTCGCCATCTTCATCTTCTTTCACACCTAAATCTCTGCTGTGAATGGAGGCTGTCACCTGTTCGACCATGTCCGCATTGCAGCCGTGGCAGTCAATATGCCCCTCAATCGGCAATGTGTTTTCAAAATAATTAATGGAAGGATTTTCTCCCTCGCCCAGATAAATAACGAAAACATTTGCCTGCCCTTCGACAAGAAGTTTTTCTTCTTCCATCCTTGTGTTTAGCTCCCCAATGCAAACATCCGAGTACAAAATTCGCTGCATTGCATCTTTTGTTCCGGGAATTTTCCACTCATCCCGTACCCGCAGCGTATCTTTTTTACTAAAAACCAGATAGGAAACTTCTGCCGTTCTTTTTTTGGTATAAATATCTTCTCCACCTTCAATGTCAATGGCTCCCTCACCATCGCAAACGCTTCCTGCCGTCACATTAAGTACAACAATTGCTTTCATTCCTAATTTTCTGGAATTAATTAACTCACTTTTTAAGTCGCCAATCTCCGCCTGCACCGAAATTTCATCCTCGGCCTTTGCCTGTGGCAGGGGAATAGTTTCCTCAAAAGGAATTGTCCCTGTCATCTCACTCACCGGAATATCCCCATCCGATGCATATAAAATCTGGAAATGCAAAAGTCCTTTTACACTTGCCTTTCCCTCCATCATATGAACTTCCTCTATCTGTACCTCTCCCTGTTCTTTCATTATCTGTAACGCATCCGGTCTGGCATCCGGCACATTGAAATCGCGGTCAAGTGTAAGCTGCTTAACTTCCCTGCCGTTACACCGGTTCATATGAACTCGCTTTGTAATCAGGTTCAATCGTTTGGCCTCCTTGTTTCGTAGTTGTCTCTTACAATATATATTCCAATGAAACAAAAAAAGAACTAATAAACCGGATTTCTCCATTTATTAGTTCTCTCTCTACTAGCACAGAGTTAATTGTACGTCCTTTGTAATGACATCCGTGTAACTGTATGATACCGTTTGGTAACTATTCTCTTCCGCGTTTTTCACCTGCACAAGAAAGATGCAGGGATATGTTTCCGTAATCACACCTTCGGTTACATCATATTTGTGTCTTCCCAGATTACTCCGAACCTTTACTTTACTTCCTACATGCTCCGCTACGGCACGCCGGACACTGCCAACACTGGCTCTTACCATAAGATATCCCTCCGTTCTTAAAACACGATATATAGCATACGCATATAAGTATACCACATTTTATTGTGGTTGTCAATTTATGGTATCCTCGTCATCACATACCGTCCTTATTATCTTATGCAGTTTTAAGCCATTTTATTCATAATTTCATTCAAAATCTCGTAAGAAACCTCATCCTTTGTCTGGATTGGAAGCTCTTTTGCCCCCTCTTTCGTAATCAAAGTAACGACATTTGTATCCGTTCCAAATCCGGCACCGGCAACTTTCAGATTGTTCGCCACAATCATATCGGCGTGTTTCTTCTCTAATTTCTTTTTCGAGTTTTCTAACATATTTTCGGTTTCCATGGAAAAGCCACACAAAAACTGCCCTTTTTCTTTATGTTCACCGAGCCATGATAAAATATCCGTTGTCCGCTTCAGCGCAATCGACGCTTCGCCCTCTTTCTTTTTCGTCTTTTCTGTATTTACCGTAATCGGCGTATAATCGGCAACAGCTGCTGCCTTGATGATAATATCCTGCTCTTTGGCACTTGTTTTCACTGCCTCAAACATATCCGCTGCGCTCTCAACCGGCACAACATCCACATGAAGCGGCGCCGGCAGTTCACACGGACCGCTCACCAGTGTAACCTTGGCTCCGCGTCTTGCTGCAGTTTTAGCAAGTGCATATCCCATCTTTCCGGTCGAATGATTCGTCAGATAACGCACCGGGTCAATCGCCTCTCTCGTCGGTCCGGCTGTAATTAAAACCCGTTTTCCTTCCATATCATGTTCATACTGGATTTCCTGTAAAATATGAGAAAGCAGCACTTCCTCTGAAGGCATTTTCCCCTTTCCGACTACTTTGCACGCAAGAAGTCCGGTTGCCGGTTCAATAACCTCCATTCCGAAATCTCTCAATTTTTGAAGATTTGCCTGCGTAATCGGATTCTCATACATATTGGTGTTCATCGCCGGTGCCACCAATTTTTTACAACGGCACGCAAGAAGCGTTGTACTGAGCATATCATCTGCAATTCCATTTGCCATTTTCGCAATAATATTCGCACTTGCCGGCGCAACTAAAACCAAATCCGCTTTGTTGCCAAGCGAAACATGTTCAATATTATAGTTAAAGTTTCTATCAAACGTATCGACTAAGCATTTGTGATTCGTCAGCGTCTCAAACGTAATCGGATTGATAAAATTGGTTGCATTTTGTGTCATCAAAACATGTACGTCGGCGTGAAGTTTTGTCAGCATACTCGTCAGATTTGCGATTTTGTATGCGGCAATACTGCCTGTCACACCAAGCACAATAGTTTTTCCCTGTAACATAAAATCCCCCTTCTTAGTCAGACAACTGACCATGTTTTTCATAAGAAGATACACGTTTAATCTGGTTTTTGTCATCTACAAAAACGACTTTTGGCTTATGGCCGAATACTTCCTCAGGCGTCAAATCGCAATAACTCATAATAATAATGTGGTCTTCTACCTGAACCATTCTAGCAGCTGCCCCATTTAAGCAAATCATACCACTTCCCGGCTCCCCGGCAATCGTGTAAGTCTCAAAACGGCTTCCATTTTCTACATCGACAATCTGCACTTTTTCATATTCGTAAATGCCGGCCGCCTCCATTAAAACCGGGTCAACCGTAATACTGCCAACATAATTTAATTCTGCCTGAACCACTTTGGCACGGTGTATTTTCCCTTTTAACATCTGAATTGTCATGACGCTTATCCTCCAATCTTATGATTCGTAAATAAAGTTATCAATAAGTCTTGTTTTTCCAATGTAAACGGCTACGGCAGCCAAAATGGAACCGTCAATCGTTTCTATTGATTCAATATTATCAAAGTTTACAATTTCCACATAATCAATTTTGGCAAGCGGCTCCGACTCAATGATTTCCGTAATTGCCTGTTTCACGGTGGCAGCACTTTTTTCGCCGGCTTTCACTAATTCCTCACCACGAAGTAATCCTTTATGAAGAATAACAGCGGCTTTTCTCTCCTCCTTTGAGAGATAAGTGTTTCTCGAACTTTTTGCAAGACCGTCATCTTCACGGATAATCGGGCAGCCAATGACTTCGAGATTAAAATTCAAATCTCTTACCATACGGCGGATGACTGCTAACTGCTGTGCATCCTTCTGTCCAAAGTAAGCGCGATCCGGCTCTACAATGTTAAATAATTTTCCAACTACTGTGCAGACACCGCGGAAATGTGTCGGTCTTGTTTTACCGCACAATCCCTTCGTAAGTCCATCCATGTCAATGAAACTGCAAAAATCGCTTTCATACATATTTTCCGGTTCCGGATGGAAAATAAGATTTGCACCGGCATTTTCACAAAGCGCCGCATCTCTTTCCAAATCTCTCGGATAGGTTGCCAAATCTTCATTTGGTCCAAACTGAATCGGATTTACAAAAACACTGACAACGACACGGTCATTCTGCTCAACTGCCTTGTCAATCAAACTTTTATGTCCCTCATGAAGATAACCCATTGTCGGAACAAGACCAACGGAAAGTCCTTCTTCTCTCCATTTCTTTACCTGTTTTCTTACTTCTTCTACGGTTGATACAATCTGCATTTTTTCTTCCTCCTAGTACAACTTCTCAATAATGTCATCATCTATTTTGTATTCATGCTCACTGGACGGGAAAGCGCCGCTCTGGATTTCTTCCATATATTTCTGGAACGCTTCTTTCATCACTTCTCCAATGTTTGCATAACGTTTTACAAATTTTGGTGTAAAATCAGAGAACATACCAAGCATATCCTGGTAAACAAGTACCTGACCGTCACATCCATTTCCGGCACCGATTCCAATTGTTGGAATATCTAACTTCTCGGTCACAAGATTAGCAAGTTTACTTGGAATTCCCTCAAGTACAACTGCAAATGCACCGGCTTCCTGAACAGCAATTGCATCCGCAATTAATTTCTTTGCTGCCTTTTCCGTTTTACCCTGAACTTTAAATCCACCAAAAGCGTTAATCGACTGTGGTGTCAGTCCAAGATGTGCACAGACCGGAATTCCGGCACCCACAATTGCCTGAATCTGTGGGCAGACTTCTTTTCCGCCTTCCAGTTTCACGGCTCCGGCGCGTCCCTCTTTCATCAGTCGTCCGGCATTGACAACCGCATCATAAACGGATGTCTGATACGACATAAACGGCATGTCCACAACAACAAGTGCGTTTTTTGCACCTCTTGCTACAGCTGCTCCATGGTGAATCATATCTTCCATCGTCACTGAAATCGTATCCTCATAACCAAGAATTACATTTCCTAAGGAATCACCAACCAAAATTGTATTTACTCCGGCTTCGTCTTCCAGTTTTGCTGTCGAATAATCATATGCGGTCAGCATTGAAATTTTTTCCCCTTTTTCCTTCATCTGCTGAATCGTTACTACTGTGTTTTTCATTTATTGTGTCCTCCTATTCCTGCACATATCATTTAATAACTGAATCATCGTTTGATAATCTCTCTCGGGATTTTTCCGTCCGGCAATCTCTAACACCATTTCACCAAGTCTTAGATAAACTTCTTTTTCTGCCTCAGTCAACACGGATAAATGCTTTTTCACCGTTTCGGTATCGCCTCTCTCAATCGGCCCGGTTAAGGCTTCTTCCGGCGATGAATGAAGCAGTGCTTTGATGTTATTTTGCACAAGCGGCGTTGTCAATTCCACCGCATCTTCCCTCGAAAATCCACAATCCATAAGCATCTGAATGGACATCTCATACAAGCCAATCATCAAATTGCTTATCATCGATGCCGATGCATGGTACCTTGTTTTCTTCGCCGATTCCATGACGCATACTTTATTTCCCGCTTTTCGGAAAATGTCTCCGACAACGGACAAGGCATAAAAATCCCCTTCAGCGGTAAATATTACATGATTCAATTGTTCATACGATGTGAATTTGCTGCTGAACGCATACATAGGATGAAAGGATGCGGCAGATACTCCGTATTCCTCTCGATTTGAAAATAAATCGGATGATAATGAGCCACTAAAATGGCATACTATTTTATTTTGTATTGATTCTTTTTTCAGTTCGTTCCACACACTTTCCAACGCACCATCCGGCGTGGTAAGAAAAAGAATCGTGCTCTCTGCCACTAGCTCGGCCAGAGAATCATATGCTTTTGTGTTTGTAAAAGTCGCGGCCTCTTCCACGCTTTTTTTTGATTTACTACAGTACCCGGCAACCGAAAAACCATGCTCTGTCAGATATTTTCCAATCGAACAGCCAACCTTTCCAGCACCTATAATTCCTATCTTCATGTCATCACCTCCGTAGTCCGTGACAACACATTATCACCTGATGCAGTTTCCTATGAATACCGCTCATACGAGACAGAATAGCACAAATTGAGGGTTTTGTAAAGTGAGTATTTGTGAAGGTTTGTGTCAAGTGTTCGCTGGCACTTTTTTGTTTTCTGTAATTTCGTAGAAACGCTTTGCGTCTCGTGGGCGCTCTCGCTCGTTGAGTGCGTAACGGTATGTGCACTGAAACTACCAGTGCCTCATACCGACGTACTCAAAACCCACGAGTCACAAAGCGTTTCTACGAAATTACTGGAATCCAAAAGGATTGGCAGTGAACATTTGACACAAACCTTGACAAATATTCACTTTACCTTTTCAGTGCAGCGGCAATTCATAGGAAACAACTTTTTTTACTTAATTTTGCCCAAAAGGTTGCATTACCTCCCCCACCTAAAAAAACATTTCAAACGACTAATTTCTTCACTTCAGTTATAGGTAGCCTTTTGGGGAGAGGCCGTAACTTATCAAAAAAAAGGGTTGCGTTTTGTGAGTACAAACACGTGGGTATCTGGCATTGCGTATTTTGCATGCCGATACCCTTACGCGTTTGTCTAGCAGGAGCGCTCACAAAACGCAACCCTTTTTTTTGATAAATTACGCCTCCCCCCAAAACCTACCAGTTCCTCTTCTTCTTCTGCTGCCGTGCGGTCATGCGGATGACCAGGCTCTGCGGCAGAACTCTACTGATAAAGGCAAGCACTTTCATTTTATTTTTCGGGACAATTACAATTTTTCGTTTTTCCATTTTACGAATTGCATAAGAAGCGCAGTATGTTGGTGTGATTGACGGTATCGCAAATTCTACATTTGCCACTTTATTAAATTCGGTGTCAACCGGTCCCGGACAAAGTGCACCCACATACACATTACTTTTCTTTTCCTTTAATTCAAGTGCCACGGCACGCGTAAGACTTGTGACATACGATTTTGTTGCATAATAGGTCGCCATATAGGGGCCGGCGGGGAAAAGCCCCGCAGAAGATGCAACATTTAGAATCGAGCCCTCTCCCTGTTTTTCCATCTGGCAAAGCATCTGCTTCATAAGAAAATGCATGGCACGGATATTGACGTGAATCATTTCCACTTCTTTACTTAACTCCGTCTCTAGAAAACTGCCGCAGTCGCCAAAACCTGCATTATTAATAAATACCTTTACCGGTAATTTTTCTACTTCTTCCATTATCTTGCGGCATTCCTTTTTCTTCGCAAGGTCAGCCGTCAGAACAAGGCATTTGCGTCCCTTTTTCGTCCATTCCTCTGCGAGTTCCTGCAATCGCTCTTTCCGTCTCGCCACCAGAATCAAATCATAACCTTTTTTTGCGAACTGCGCAGCAAACGCTTTTCCTATCCCGGAACTTGCTCCCGTTATCATAACAAATCCATTGCTCATAATGCTTCCCTTTCTGACTTTACGCTGATAAATTGGCAAAAATAATTGTTCCCTTCTTTTTCAACCATATACAAAGTACCACACTTGCTATCGCAAATGCAACCAAAATCACCGCAAAATACAAAGAAACTCCCATTGGATACGCCGTCGTATAATAAAGCACCGACAGCACTATGGAAACAACCCATCCACCAAACATCGAAATCACAACACTAAGACTCTGCTTAATCGGCGCCAGCTCATTTGTCCAGGATAGATTTGGCATCTGCAATCCAAGAAACAATCCAAACAATGTAAGGAAGATTGCAAACACAATCGGCACTATCAAACCAAGAATAGTTTCTATCCCATGACTTGGCAGTACAATTGCAAAACAGATTTCGCACACAATAAGCGGCACGATGGTAAGCAAGAGCTGCACGCTAAGTTTGGCACGAAGCACCTGCCACAAATCCATCGGCAATGACTGTGCAATCCAAATATTTTTTCCTTCCAGCGATACCGACGGAACAACCATGTCATTCATCGACGCTAATAAACTAAGTGCAGTCACAACAAGGACAATTAGCATGCCCTCTCTTTCGCTTCCGAAAATCATATTCATGAAATCCAAAATGTCATTTCCCTTAAAAAACATGACAACACCAACAATTGGAAGTGCAATCACACCAAGCCCGCAATTGAGCATATAATTCGGACTCGATAAAAACCGCCCAAACTCCTTCTGCAAAATTGCCATAAAAGGCGTTTTTCTCTTTTCTTTTTTCTCTTTGTAAACAACCTTTTTCACACTGCCGCTCGAAGTCGCAATCTTAATAAAACTCCGCGACAAAACAACAAATGTCAGTGCACATAACACGGCAATGACAGCCGTGTAGAGAAGCATTGCTAAAAGGTCGCCCTCTCCGATTTTTCCAAACAGATAAAACGGATATGCACTCCCCTTTACTTTTTCTCCGTAAACAGCCGCATTCATAAGAAGATTTTGAATCAAATCCTGCGCTTTAAAATAAACAAAATAATACAGGGCAAAAAAACATAGTGACAAAATCACGGTAATAAAACTTTTATTCTTTAACTTCAAGCTTATCTTTGCCACGCACCAGCCAAGCACACAGGATAAAATTAATACCAAAAGAGAAATTAACAAAATCAACAGCACCGGACCAACAACGGTTAAAGGTGTTGCCTCAACTTCAATCCAATAAACAATAACTGCCGGCAGCATCACAATTGCCGAATACATGAGTCCCATTAAGTACACACTGACAAGCCTTATTGTCAGAATACTCCGGATAGGAATTGGCATGGACAACAATAAATCATTATCCTTTGACAAATACAAACCGGAATAGGTATTAAACACACTTCCGAATGTGCCAAGTGCAATTGCAATCATTCCCATAATAAGAAAATACAGCCATTTCATATTTACCATGGCAAATGGTTTGCATAAAGAATCTGCCAAATAAGCAAACATTCCTCCCACAATACCAACCATAAGAATAATGAAAAAACCAAAGAACAAAACGGTAGAAAAAACCGATCGTTTTTTGTTCTTTTTGGCATCATAAAAATAGGCACGGAAAATTTCTGTCATCTGTTTTTTCAAAAGTATACGAAACATCATTCTCCCTCCAATTCCAAAAATACCTCTTCTAAGCTGTCGTCACCCTTTACTTCCTGCATGGTACCGGATTGAATCAATTGTCCATTACGGATAATCGCCACTTTGTCACACAATTTTTCTGCCACTTCCAGTACGTGTGTGGAGAAAAAGATAGCACCTCCCTCATCACATATCTCACGCATCATCTGTTTTAAAATGTGTGCTGCTTTCGGGTCAAGTCCGACAAACGGCTCATCCATTATAATTAACTTTGGCTCATGAATCCACGCAGATATAATCGCAAGTTTTTGCTTCATACCATGTGAGTAGGAAGCAATCGGCTGCGCAAGATTTTCTGTCATCTCAAACAAATCAGCATATTTGCGGATTCTCTCCTGCCGTTTTTCTTCTGTCACGCCAAAAATATCCGCAATAAAATTTACGAATTTGATTCCTGTCATAAATTCATACAAATCCGGATTATCCGGAATATAAGCAATTTTTTGTTTGCAGGCAAGCGGATTTTTGCGGATGGATTCTCCTTTAATGAAAACTTCGCCTTTATCAAATTGAAGAATCCCGACAACCGCTTTCAGTGTTGTCGTTTTTCCCGCTCCATTGTGACCGATAAAACCATAAATTTCACCCGGCGCAATATGAAGGGAAAGATTATCTACTGCCCTTTTTTCACCATACGTTTTTGTCAAATTCTCTATTCTTAACATTTTCTTTCACTCCTTATAATTATTGGGAAAGGAAGTCACGCCGGTACTGCGATGGTGTAATTCCCTCTGATTTCTTAAATACTTTCGTAAACACGCGGTAATCACCATAACCGGACTGCTCTGAAACTTCCGCAATCGAAAGCGAGGATGAAAGCAGCAGTTTTTTTGCATGCTCCATCCGAATGTTTGTAAGGTATGTCAGAAAATTTACTCCTATTTCGTTTTTAAATAACTGACTGATGTACTGCGAATTTAAATGAAATTCTTCCGAAAGAATATGCAAACTAACGTCTTCCGAAAGATGTTCCTGCATATATTTTGTAATTCCGGTTATGACACGTTCTTTTTTCACAACCGGTTTTTCCTTTACTTCGTTATTATAGAGACTAATTTTCAACCTGTCAATACAAGAGCCAAATTCCTCGTAATTGACCGGCTTCAAAATATAGTCCGTAATCTGCAGCCGCAGAGCCTCCCTGCAATATGAAAAATCATCGTAACCGGAAACAATCACAAAAGCCATGGACGGATATTTCACCCGGCTTAACTGAATCACTTTCAGACCGTTGATAATCGGAATATTAATATCCATAATCACAATATCAGGCTGCTCCTCATCAATTTTTGTAATTGCTTCCATTCCATCCGCTGCCTCGCCGACAACGACACACTCATGGGCTTCCCAGTCAAACAACTTTTTAAACCCTTCCCGAATCATTATCTCGTCATCGACCAGCAGCACTCGCAGTTTTTTCATTTTGCGTCCTCCTCATGCGGCAGCAGTAATCGTGCCGTCACTCCGCCGGTTTCATTTTCCATATAACTGAGTCCATACTTTGGACCACACAGCAATTTGATTCTTTTTTGCACATTTAAAATACCAATGCTGTTTCCCTCTAGTTTTGCCTGCTTCTTGTCGTAGTGAAGAAGCATCTCATCAATGATATCTTTCCTGCCATCCGTAAATCCACTTCCGCTGTCGCGAATCAGGATTTCGATTGCATTCCCCTCTTTTTTTGCCGTAATGACAACCTCCCCCCGGTACCCTTTGTTTTTCAAGCCGTGCAGCAAACTATTTTCAACAAGTGGCTGTAAAATAAAATTCGGAACAAGACTTCCTCCCAAATCCGGGTCTATATCGTATTCACAATGAAGATTCGGATATCGGTAACACATCAAATCCATATAAGCTTCTAACAATTCCAGCTCATCATCCAGTGCTACCATCTGTCTGTCCACTTTTACGCTGATGCGGAAAAAATCGACCAGCCGCATCAACAAATCCGCCACTTTTTTATCCCCGTTAAGCTGCGCCTGAATTCGTATTGTGTCGAGTGTGTTATAAAGAAAATGTGGATTTACCTGACTTTTCAAATACAGCATCGACATTTTCTGCTCCGTCAATTCAGCCCTGAGAATATCCGGATTTTCCAAAGTCAGATAAAAGGACAACGTCATCAATGTAATTCCCATTCCACTGATTAGCCACGTTGGGTATGCCCCCTGCAAGCCGCACACCAAAAATTCAACCCAAAGTGCTACTCCAATCGCAAACTTTTTCTTCACATGAATCTGTTTCCAGTTCCAGATTAAAATTCCTGCACACAGTGCCAGATAAATCGCGACTCCGCCATAACTGGCAATCACATAAGCACCTGCCGAATAGTTTCCATTTGGCGTTTGTATGTATACAATCGGAAAAACAAGTGCAATGATTTCCAACACAATCAAAAAGATTTTCGCCGGCCAGTCAAAAATCATTTTTTTCTTGGTCTCTTCCTCCACAACAGCAGCAATGTACCGATAAAACAAGTACAAAACACCTGCCATCGTTCCGACAAACACCCGGTGAAATGCATCGTTTACTGCGATTGGCACCTGCTCCAAATGATTTACCGTATAAATCGTTACCGCATCAAAAACAAGATGAACGATTACAACCAGCAGCAAAACAGAAAATGTCCGGTGTAATTTCGTATGTTTTCTCTCTGTCGAAAAATACATATACGCAATAAATCCTAAAATGATAATAAGCGCAATTTCCATTCGAAGCATTCTTTCACCCCCCGACACAATAATTATAATCTGCCATGAAAAAAAGTAATAGGCGGATATTTTATGTAAATGTGTCTATTTTATAGATTTGGTTGTTTTTGTCATTTACATCCTCCTTACCACCTGCTATCATACATCTTTTTTGTATCTATTTTGTATCGAAACCCTTTCCGTATAAAACTTCCAGTTTTGCAATAAAATCCTCCAGAATAAACCGCGAATCCACCGATGTATATACCCGAATTTTCGGTCTTCCTTTTTCAAATTTATTGGTCGTGTCATCAAGTATAATCGGCGCCTCGGTTTCATGATAAAATCCACAATCCGGATCAAGCACCACACCAACCGCCGGCGAATCACCTAATGTCCAGCTCTCCCCTGCTGTCCATCCCGCATGTTCCGAATGATTATATGTTTCCATATTTTCAAATAAATGTCTTCCAATTTCTCCGCATGGCGCAATCCGCCTCTCAATCTCAGCAAGACTAATTCTCATTTTTCCATACACATCATTTGGAATCTGCCAAAAATTCACACCACTGTTTAACACGTAGTTAATCGCCTCAACATCATTTCCCGCATTGAACTCACGCACTTCAGGCGTGCTGTACGCATGCCCCTGTCCACCAATCCACACAATCGTCATGTGTTTTGCAATTTCCTTCTTTTTCATCATCGCACTCGCCACATTGGTAATCGCCCCAATGCATAGCACAAACAATGGTTTTTCATCCTCTCTCATCGCTTCTTCAATCAAAAAGTCAGCTGCAGGTGAAACTTCCTCGCCCTGTTTTATCTCAGAAATTTTTGTTTCCTCTCCCATAAAAACGGGAACTTCTTTTTCCATTGCACGCAAAACCGTCAAAATTTCTTCGTAACTCTGTCGCGTGCTCCCCTCTCGATTAAACTGCTCAGCAAAAATTGCCCTCACGTCAAACTTCTGGCACATCAACGCGTGGGCAATTGCAAATGGATCGTCTGCCTCACAGGCAGCATCCGTGTCAATAATGATACGGACTTTTTTATCTTCTGATACCTTGTACTGAAATGGCATGGTAAATCTCCTTAATTAAAAAACTACAACTAACAACATTTTAAACTGCTCTTTTCCAAATACTGCATGAGGGTGTTTTGCCGGCATAACGATAGACTCCCCTTCATGAAGTTCATAATCAACACCATCAATTGTGATTTTGCCAACTCCATCAAGACAAGTAACAAAGGCATCACCGCCTGATTCGTGCGTACTGATTTCCTCGCCCTTATCAAATGCAAATAAAGTTACACTCAAATGCTCATTCTGCGCTAATGTCTTTGATACTACTTGTCCTGGCTGGTAAGCCACCTCATCTTTTAAAACCAAAACCTTCGCCATATCCATATTTTTTATTCCTGCCACTTTTATTTCCTCCTGTATATTTGTGATATTAGTATACCACTTAATATAGTATAATATTTCTTTATCTTCATGCAGATACATATTTCACCCCTGTTTCATAAATTGCTTTATAGATTTTCAATGGATAATATGCCAATAACTTATCCACCTGCTCTCTTGTAATTCTGTGTTCATTAGCATAGTTTGTCAAAATCTTTCCACATTTTTTCATATCTTCCTCTGCTGATTTATCAATATCCTTTAAACAATCAAGTAATTGAAGAACATATGCATTTTCCTCCGTAATTGTAACCGCAGGTCTTCGAATCAAATATTTTTGATTTTTAATGCTAACTTCTCTAACCTGTGCAGGTGCGTAATTACTAGTAATCTCCTCCTTAATTGGTACTTGAGTTGATAACCCAAGCCGATTTGCAAGAGTATAGCCTGAATAAAAACCAACTCTCTTTCCTCTACGAGAAACATATTTATGAAGTGCAACTGTCTCAGCAGAAATAGTAGATTTTTCACCAAAAATATTAATCTTAGGAATATAGTAAATTCCTGAATCAAACCGGTCAATTATCCCTTCATCTGTCATTTTTTTTAAATGATATCTTATGTTTTCCTCTGTCATTCCTTTAACAACAATATCCATGAGAAAAATTGGTTCGCCTTTTTCATAATTGTTAACTAAATAATCATATAACATATTGTCACCTACTTTCAAAAAGTAAATATATTTTTTACTTATCGTTAGTATATGGCTATTTTTATATTTTGTCAAATATGTTTTTGTGACTTCTTTGTTAGGAATAGCATTATGACTTTTTGTTAAATGCTCAAATATCTTGTTTATCATTATCTAATAATCCAACTTGGTTGTCATAAAATATTTTGATATTTTCAACCTTTTGGCGTTGTAAATCAAGAATTATTTTTTCTTGCTCCAACTGCTTTGCTTTATTATAATCGCCTTGTGCTTTTGCAATTGCAATCTGATAGGAATATGATTGTTTAGTTGCTTTCATCTGTTCTTGAACATATTTGTTTTTAGACAGACCTTTAGCCATAGACTCATATGCCTGATTCATTGCATTTAACGTATCATAATAATCTTGATACTTTTGAATGGCATTTGCTTTTGGTTCTCCATAAGTAGCTTTAGACTGCCATCAATCTTACCATTTTGAATTTTTTGATAAGAGACTTACTAAGCTTATGAGTTTTCCTTTCCCTTACCTATTGTATAAGTAGCAGAATTATTTGCCTTTTTCATATACGTCGAATAAGACTTATCATTAACAGATTGAACTTTTTTGTGAAGCTTAATTGTTCGTCTAAATTCTTATTCTCTGCTTTCAAAAGAGCATCACTTGATTTAGAAGAAGATGGAAGATTATCATGCTTTGCTTTTACAAGGTCAAGTTTAGTGTTCAATCTATCAAGCTTGCGTTCATTCCAGTGAATTATAGTTGAGTTAGATAATTTGAAAGATTTAGATTTAGAACCACTTTTATTTTGAGTAAAATAGTACAGAGCCGTAGTTACCTACGACTCTGTACTAAACCTCCTAAACGCATGTCAGAAGACAATTGTTTAATTCCATTCTTTTCACATACCTATCAGCTAATGGACACCCATTTCTGTTTGATATGGTACAAGTCAAGGCTAATGGACACCCATTTCCCTGTTTGTATAAAAGAGTATATCAAATAATATGCTACTTGTCAATATTAAAATAATTTTACCAACCCATATGCAAATGTCAAGTAGTATTGCAAATTTAATTTCCCCCTTTTTCACCAAGTAATCCGCAGTCAAAACATCCCTATCTCTTTTAAAATATTACAGCATAAAAAGACTGTCGGGCTGGCAGTCTTTTTTCGAATATCCGCTCCCATATTTAATGTAGGAGTGCCGCTTCTGGTTCTCCGCGAATCTTTTCAATGGCGCTTTCTCCATCAAAAATCATTCTGGGGTAATTATTCATCCATTCCTGTATCTTTTTTATATCCGCTGTTCTAACATCATCCAAAACGGTTCCCTTAGGATGCCACCGGCGAATCAACTTGTTATTATTTTCGTTTGAGCCTCGTTCCCAGCTTGAATAAGCATGGCAATAGAAAATCTGCGTTCGATCTTTTTTATTTCTTCGAGATCGTTTTAATCCGTCAAAATCTGCGAACTCCGTTCCATTATCCACTGTTATCGTTTTGAATAATTGACGGAAACCTTTCTCTGTATACTTTCTCTCCAGCTTATCAAGAATACGGACTACTTCTGCAGCCGTATGTTCTTTTAAAATCTCCACAATCTCATATCGGGTTTTTCTTTCTGTCAATACAAGAAAGGATTGTTTTGACTTCCCCTGCGCTCCCACCACCGTATCCATTTCCCAGTGTCCTATTTCATTCCTGTATCGGATATCTTTAGGTCGCATATCAATACTGGTACCTGCATTTTTTCTTTTTTGAACTCGTTGCTTTTTCTGTTTCTTCCTTGTTTTGTGATAAGGGCAGTCTGCCATTGTCACATTCAGAAACAAGTCTTTTTTGATGTAGTTGTATAAGGTAGTTAAACATATCTGTGTCTCAAATTTAAGATTTCTCTTTTTTATGATTGCTAAAACAGCTGCAGGAGAATATCTTTTTTGAATTATCATATCTTCTACGAAATGGACGAACTCCCAATCATTTCCTACTTTTAAAGGACGCCCCTTTTCTTTCTGCTTTTCATCCGCTCTGCTCTGTGCCAAATCCGGACTATATATTATTTGCTCTGACCAATCACTGCTTTTTCTTTTTTCAGTCTTTCCTCTTTTCAGTTCCCTATAAATTGTGCTTTGATGTACTCCAATCTGTTCTGCTATCTCTTTTACCGTGTGTTTTGCATTCCATAATGCCTCTATTTGCAACCTATTGTTCCAATTTAAATTCTTGTATTTCCCCATATCATCACCCTTTTATGTAACTAAAGACGAGGTTTATTTCCTCGTCTCTAGTTATTTCGTATTCTTATTTCATAATAAATTCGTTATATCCTTCTGTTAATGGCATTGCCGTAAATTCAACCCTCTGCGCCTTTTGGTTTCCATTTGGCACCATACTTTCAAAGATACCGTAATCTCTTCCGGCTTTCACATAAAGCACTAAACCACTTGCTTTCATGATGGAACATGTTCTCATTGTATTCCATTTGTCTGCTTTATCATATATGCTGATTTCTGAGCCGGGAAGAAAAGCACCTGTAAGAGCATTCTGCCTTTTGATAACTACCTTTGCATAATGACTTTTATAATTTCGCCACTCTTTCATTTCATTAGCGGTTGAAGATGAAAAGACTGCTATATTTGAGCGTCCATACTGAACAATGGCACCACACTTCCAATCTTCACTTATCATATTTTTATAATGACCTGAACTTGTTTTCCACCATTCCATAGCATCCTTCCAATTTCCGGTTGCCAAATTTTCCAGTATCCAATGGCAATCTTTTTCCACATACATAATATCTGCCAAATCACCAAAATATGCACTGCAATCACGCTTATTATTTTTATGTGAATCAAACCCACTTGTTTTCAATCGGTACAAACCATATTCATACATTTCATCCGACCATTCAAGCGTTTTCGCTCCAGCCTGTTTCCGATATTTATTCTGCAAAGCAAAAGCCTTCTTTGCTTTCTTCTTAGCAGCTTTACTGTTTGCTATCTGCAGATAATTAGTAACCTTAACTTTGTATTTAAAAGTTTTGCGTTTTTTATTAGCCAAATAAGCCTTAACGGTAACTGTGGTTTGCCCCAGTTTTTTTCCATCAATCTGTATATAAGCACCCAAATTGACATCTTTCTTCAGTTTCGCCTTTGCTATCTTCTTTTTGCTATATTTAACCTTAATCTTTTTTAACTTAAGTTTTCGGAAAGTAAAACACTGGTTTCTCCCCTTAATGATAGTAACCTTTTCTGTTTTCACTTTCTTCTTTGCCAGAATTTCCACCGGTGAAGCTAAAACAATTGCCCCCAGCATTACGAAAGTCACTGCTAATAATTGCCCTACTGTTTTCCTCATATCAATCCCTCCTCATTTATTAATATACCGCCGTCCTTATTTTAAAATGATTTCGTTAATACCATCTGTTAATGGTATTGCAGTAAAACTAACTCTCTGCGCCTTTTGGCTTCCATCCGGCACTATGCTTTCAAAAATACCATAATTTCTTCCGGCTTTTACATAAAGCACTAAGCCACTCTCCTTCCTTACCTCATATGCTTTCATCGTATTCCACTTATCTGCCTTATCATATATGCTGACTTCTGAGCCAGGAAGAAAAGCACCTGTAAGAACATTCTGCCTTTTGATAACCACCTTCGCATAATGACTTTTATAATTTCGCCATTCTTTCATTTCATTAGCGGTTGAAGACGAAAACACTGCTATTTGAGTGTTATCATATTGAACAATTGCACCACACTTCCAATAATCTTCTATCATGGTTCGATAATGCCCCTTGCTTTCTCTCCAATCCTTTACAGCATCTGATGGATTAGAATTACCTATTGCTAGATTTTCACTCATCCAATGGCAATCTTTTTCCACATACATAATATCTGCCAAATCACCAAAATATGCACTGCAATCACGCTTATTATTTTTATGTGAATCAAACCCACTTGTTTTCAATCGGTACAAACCATATTCATACATTTCATCCGACCATTCAAGCGTTTTCGCTCCAGCCTGTTTCCGATATTTATTCTGCAAAGCAAAAGCCTTCTTTGCTTTCTTCTTAGCAGCTTTACTGTTTGCTATCTGCAGATAATTAGTAACCTTAACTTTGTATTTAAAAGTTTTGCGTTTTTTATTAGCCAAATAAGCCTTAACGGTAACTGTGGTTTGCCCCAGTTTTTTTCCATCAATCTGTATATAAGCACCCAAATTGACATCTTTCTTCAGTTTCGCCTTTGCTATCTTCTTTTTGCTATATTTAACCTTAATCTTTTTTAACTTAAGTTTTCGGAAAGTAAAACACTGGTTTCTCCCCTTAATGATAGTAACCTTTTCTGTTTTCACTTTCTTTTTTGCCAGAACTTCCACCGGTGAAACTAAAACAATTGCCCCCAGCATTACGAAAGTCACTGCTAATAATTTCCCTACTGTTTTCCTCATATCAATCCCTCCACATCTATTAATTCTCTCGAATTGTTATACCACTACTATCTTCGCTAATAAGTCGAATACAATAATCCATCATCAACTGAAAAAACACCTGCGATAATGTGCAGCCCTGCTCTGCCGCCACTTGTTTCAACTGTTCCTTTTGTTCCTCATCGAGATAGACAGAATACAAACTTCCACGTACTACATAATCCGGATGATTCTTTTCCGTAATTCTTAATCTATCATCAATGTGATGATTGCCAGAAAGGAAAGTACGAATTGCCCGTCGAACAAAAACCACCTTTGTTATCTCTTCTCTTTCCGTCAGGTACTTTGCAAGTTCCGCCACATCTTTTGATAGATAAGATGTGAAATATTTCTTCTTACCACTCATAGTTTATCCCTCCATTCCCTTAGGGGTCATTTCTGACCCCCTATCAGTTTTTCCAACTGCCGGATATGAAAATGATACTTTTCTTGGTCCTGTCCGTCAAGTGTAATTTCTTTTTCTTTTATTACAGAAAGGATATTTTTTATGTCTTTCTTAAACTCCGACTGGGTAAGAATAAACTCTTTGTTTGCCTGAGTTGAAATATCTGCCGGAGTAACTTTTTCTCCTTGTTCCGCAGCTTCAGCAATGCTGTCCTGTTCTTTGTCAGAAAGTTCTTTTGCCGCTTTTGCAGCGGCAGACACGGATATTTTCCCCTGCAGTAACGCATCCTTCAACTTTTCACTTCCACTGTTATGTACCGCCTCATAGTTATTAATCTGTCCACGGCTCATTCCGGTTGTCTGTGCTAAAATATCTCTGGTTTTTTCTCCCTTAATACCAACCTGCTTTTCATTTCCTTCGTTATCGACTCCGTTAATATATTCAATTCCCTTCGAGCGGAGTTCTTCAATAATTTTTTTCCACTCCTGAATCTCCATATAACGGTCACCGTCAGTATAAGCTCGCTGCTCCCGGTTGCTTGTAATAATAGCATATCTCTCTTTATTCTCCGGACTTAAATCAAGTTTAACATCCTCTGCCCCTTTTATCACACATGGAATCAAAGTATCTTCTGTCCAGTCTGGAACACCGGCATCCGCAATCAGCTTATCGATTGCCGTTAATCGCCTTTCGCCTCCCAGCAGTCGATATCCTGTTTCTGTTTCCATTACGTGCACTGGTTGAAGCAATCCATATTGTTTAATGGATTCTGCTAATGATTCAATACCGGATATACTGTAGTGGTTGTTAGGATTCTTTTGTATCTGATCACGTGGAATATTTACCACATCCATCACTACTGCACCTTTCGATATATCACTTAATAATCCGGCTCCAACTTTAAATTTTTCTTTTACTACTACATCCTTATTTTCTTCCTGCTCTACATCCTTTATTGAGGGCATCTTAAATTTTCCTGCCATAGTTTTTCCTCACTTTCTATTCTGGGGGTCATTTCTGACCCCTAATTTTCTTTTAGTCTTTCTGATATAATAACCAAAATTAGTATCCCCATAACCAATAATAACATGTCTTTCCAAGGAACCAATTCTTCTCCTACCCTTGGTTCCATGTACATTAGTTTTCCTATCATTGGAACTATAAAAATAGTGATTCCACAAAAAACAGATAATCCCGCCGTCTCTAAAAATATCTTTCTCGTCTTTTTTTTTAGAGAAAGTATTAGAGAAAGTATAAGCATTAGGCTGGAAAAACAAATTAATCCACTGCCTATTACCTTTGTTATTGGCAATATATTTTCCATCATTTTTTCAATATTACTCATTTGTTATCAGCCTTTCCCCAAAATCAACTCTGTCAGTGCCAGGTAATCCTGCGTTGCCTTACATTTATTTTTCCCCTTGTCATATGCCAGCAATGGTATCTGTACCAAACTGCTTTCCTCAAGATTCTTAGAGGCGCTAATACTTACCGGCAAAATGTAATCTGCAAACATTTCACTTAACAATTCATATACACTCTTTGATACATTCTTTCTACCATTCCACTGGGTAAAAAACATACCGCCCATTTTTAATTTTGCATTATATTCCGATACCGCCTCAAACAAATTCATAATAATCGCTACACCCAACAGTGAGCCTCCATCACACCGAAGCGGTACATACATTTCATCCGCAGCCACTAAGCCGTTTACATTAATAATGGATACGGATGGACTACTGTCTATTATACAATAGTCATATTCCTCTTGTACACCCCTTAAATATCTTTGTAACCGAAACTGCTGTGGGGTCTTAACGTCTGCTTTCATGAGTTCTTCTGCCTCGGATAAGGTCAGGTAACTCGGTATAATGTCAAGATTCTCATACACGGTATGTTGAATGCATTCGTGTATGTCCTCCACTCTGTTCAGCAACAAATCCTCCACCGATTTTTCCAACCTCTCACAAGTGCCTTTATAAATGTTGTAGAAAAGTTTCACAAAGTCAACTCTGCTATACATTGTCGTACTATTCATCTGAGGGTCTAAATCAATTAACAATACCTTTTTGTTATATTTAGTTGCCATCATATGAGCTATTGTTGTTACCGATGCTGTCTTGCCTACGCCGCCTTTGTTATTTAAGAATATTATTGTTTTCATAGCGTTCTCCTTTCTCGTATTTCATTTGATATATATAGTATATATCATTTTCATTATATTGTCAAGCCTTTATGCAATTCTTTTATTCCAAACTGTTTTCAATCATCCGATCATGTTCTCTTTGCAGTTTGGTCTTTTCCCATTCAGATTTTAGACCTTTTTTCATTTTACTAATTGCTGTAGTCATCGAGACTCCTATTTTTATTTGTGGTCTTCCTGAATGATTGGAATTTATTTTTTTTAATATTTCAGACGCATACTCGTTTCCTTGCCCACTTGCCAGATTCAACCAATCTTTAGCAGTCTTTACATCCCTTTTCACACCCTCGCCTCTCAAATAAGATAATCCAATCGCCATTGATGCAAAAGTATTACCTTCACTCGATGCTTGCTTCAGGTACATTAATCCCTTTTTAGGATTATATAACGGATTTCCTTTTGATTCGTCCAAATATATTTTTCCTAAATAATAATGTGAATACACATCATCAACTTTTTGAAACAACTTAGCAGCGTTCGTATAATTTTGTTTTTCATAATCAATTTTCGCCATTTGATATGTAGCTCGATTATTTCCCTCTTTTGCAGACTTTTCAAACCAATGATATGCTTTTGTATCATTTTTCAATCCATATTTACCATCATAATATACTTTCCCAAGTTGATAAGTTGCGAATTGAGAATCCTTTTTCGCAGCCAGTTTCAAATAATAAATTGCCTCTTGAATGTTCTGCTTTCCATTATTCTCATTCAAATATATTTTCCCAAGTTGATACGCAGCCAAAGCATTTTCATTTTCTGCAGCCTCTTTATAATAATCAATTGCTTTCTCCAAATCATAACACTCTTTACTTTTATCAGCATAGATTTTTCCTAGTTGATATGCAGCCATCATATTTCCCTTTTCATACGCTTTTTGCATATGTTCAATTCCCTTGTCAAGACTATAATACTGAGACTGTTCATTCAAATAAATTTTTCCTAACTTATAGCTTATATATTCATTTCCATTTTTTTCTGCCTGTTTGTACCATTTAACTGCTAATTCTATGTCCTTGCAATTATACTTTTCTGATGAGTAAATGTTTCCTAATGCATACATGGACCAAATATTATCTGTCTTTTCAGCCACTTCTTTTAATGTCTCAATTATTTCTGGTATCCTGTTCACATCCCCTCTTTTCAAATATAGCATTGCTAATTTATTTTTTGAATAAATATTGCCAGCCCCCGCAGATATACTTAAATACTCCTCTGCAATTTTTTCATCCTTTTCTACACCTTTTCCTTCTAAATACATACAGCCAATGCGATACTCTAAATTGTCACTGGGGCTCTTTTTTTCCATGGTTGCAAATCCAGCAAAAGCCTGTTTGTAATATTCATGCATTTTACTTTCGCTTTCAACTATTTTCCCTGTATCTATCATGGATGCTGCTTGATAAGCAGCATACGCATTTTGATTTGCGCATTCTGAAAAATATTGATATGCAAGTTCATAATTCTGTTCCATTCCCTGTCCGGCATATGCCATTTTCCCTAACATATATTTTGAAAATATACTTCCACTCGTTTCAAACATTTCATACGCTTTTTCAAAATTTTGTTCAGTTCCTAAACCATAGTAATACATCTTTCCTACTCGATATGGAAGATATTCTTTCATAAATTTATTGTTTCCATGTGCTTCTTTTTCCTCTATATTAAGGAACCCTTGCAAGGTTTTAGCATAATATTTTTCTGCCATTTCAATATTGATTTCTGTTCCTCTTCCAAACCGATACACATCTCCCAATTCATATGACGCCAATATATTACCTTCCATATCCTCGTGTTTCAATAATAAAATAGCTTTTTCATACTCTGGTTTCTTGTTATAGATATATTTTTTTGCCAACTTATATTGTTTTGACCATTCTATATTAAAACCATTTTCAGGAATACTATTAAAAATATATTTATCTTCTTCCCATCGAAAATATTGTTCTACTTCATTAAGATTTGAATATTGAGGCGATATGATATCTTTCGTATTGTAATGTTCAAAATATTTTTTTTCTTTTTCTGCCAAATCATCTGATTTGAATTGGGGGTCAGAAATGACCCCTAACTCATTTTCATCTTGTTCATACCATTGCACATAATCTTCTGAAATTGTCTTATCTTTATATTCTTTATCAAATGCGCGTATCTCCTTTAAGATAGCATTTCCCATTCTCGAATACATATCATCCATCTTTCCTTTGGTATAATCTGAATCCCCACCATAAGCTTCCCTGTATTTTTCTGTCTGTTCCTCAATCATCTTTTGGAACTGCTCGAATTCTTCTTTATGATATTTTTCAATATAGCACAAAGTGATTTCATCAATTTGTGGTTTTAAGGAATGCATAATAGGATTATTATAATTCCACATATTCCGATTACAGTCCGGCATATTTTTATGTAGTTCTAAAAACATCCGGCATAACTCTTTATCCTTAACCAGTGGATGTTCTCTTTTTTGTTTTAGTATGCTGTCCCGAAGTATACTGTTTATTTTTAAATTGTTCTCTCTTTCGTTTATTATTTGATTTACTACCTCTCTCTTGCAGGTATCAATACTGCTTTGCTTGAATTTCCCTTTATATTCTTCCTTCACTACTGGCTGTCCGTCTGAATCTAAGATGGGTTCCTTTATCGTCTTACCGTTCACTTCACGATTTTTGTATTGGATATACTTTTTCTTTTCCCGCATTGGTTCCGGCTCAACAGTAGCAACATGCACATGGATATTGTCTGTATTATAATGTATGGCAGCACTCCAAACAGCATTTTCTAATCCTTCTTTTTCAAGCATCTTATGTACAGCGGAACGAGTAATCCCCTTCAACCTTTCTTCATCCAGCACTTTATCTTTTGATGAATATAATCCGTTTTTCTCCAACCACTTATTATCAAAAGAGATTACCGTCTGCCACATCAGACTGTCTTTGCTCTGTGCCTGCTTAAAAATATCCTTAAGTTTAGTCTTGTCTTCCATTGTTTGGACATCCCCTGTTTCCGTAAAAAGCCCAGTGCTTTTCTCCGGATTTCCCATGTAATCTTGATACAGATTATACTTTGATGTGTTGTTACTTCTCGCCGCTTCTTCTCTATCCACATAGTCAATGTAAGAGGAAAATGCTTTTGAACTGCTTTTACAAAATTTCGTTACAACTACAACGCCGGCCTTTACATGATTCATTTTTTGCCTCCTTTTCCCAAGGGGTCATTTCTGACCCCTTGTTTATTGCAATAGTTCTTCTGTCACTTAGGGGTCATTTCTGACCCCCTGTTTACTGCAATGGTTCTTCTGTCACTTAGGGGTCATTTCTGACCCCCTGTTTACTGCAATGGTTCTTCTGTCACTTAGGGGTCATTTCTGACCCCCTGTTTACTGCAATGGTTCTTCTGTCACTTAGGGGTCATTTCTGACCCCCTGTTTACTGCAATGGTTCTTCTATCACTTAGGGGTCATTTCTGACCCCCTGTTCACTGCAATGGTCCTTCTGTCACTTAGGGGTCATTTCTGACCCCCTGTTCACCGCAATGGTTCTTCTGTCACTTAGGGGTCATTTCTGACCCCCTGTTTACTGCAATG